>Ga0316205_10000339_pt1 | contig 95802 bp, 102 predicted proteins | sample 3monthpyrite_MG_FD_204941 | JGI IMG/M metagenome (GOLD analysis project Ga0316205, IMG submission 204941) | Microbial mat bacterial communities from mineral coupon in-situ incubated in ocean water Damariscotta River, Maine, United States -... | ecosystem: Environmental > Aquatic > Marine >... | reverse complement strand
ATAATGCGAAATTAAATGTTGAGCTTATTAATCCAATCGCTATGGATGAAGGGCTAAGATTTGCTATCAGAGAAGGTGGTAGAACTGTAGGAGCGGGTGTCGTTTCTAAAATTATTGAATAATTAATAAGTTTTAAGGGCGGAGGAGCGTAGCTCAATTGGTAGAGTGTCGGTCTCCAAAACCGAAGGTTGTGGGTTCGAAGCCCTCCGCTCCTGCCACTTAAGATAATTGGAAAAAGAGAAAAATAATGGCTAATATATCACCAGGTAAATTTATTCAGCAAGTAAAGCAGGAAGCTAGTAAAGTAACTTGGCCTACGGCTAAGGATACTAGAACCTCTACGCTTATGGTACTGATAATGGTTGCTATTGCAGGTGTATTTTTCTTTATAGCAGATTGGATTATATCTTCATTAATCCAAGCTATTTTAGGAGTTTAAATAATGGCACGTTGGTATATTGTACAGGCGCACTCAGGCTTTGAGAAGAAAGTTGCAGATGCAATTCTTGAAAGAGCTGCCAAAAAAGAATTAACCTCTTCTTTTGAAGAAGTTTATGTTCCTATCGAAACTTTAGTTGAAGTTAAGAAAGGAAAAAAAGTGAATGTTGAGAAGAAATTTTTCCCTGGTTACGTAATGGTAAAAATGGATCTTAACGATGATACTTGGCAATTAATAAAGAATACTCCAAGAGTATCAGGATTCCTTGGCGGAAGTGGAAACAGACCTCAAGCGATATCTGATTCAGAAGCTAATAGCATCTTTAAACAGGTGCAAGACGGTATTGAGTCTCCGAAAAACTCAGTACAGTACAATATTGGAGATTCTGTAAAAGTAATAGATGGACCATTCGATACTTTTGTAGGTGTTATTGAAGAGGTCGAAGATGAAAAGAGCAAGCTTAAAGTTGCTGTTTCTATTTTTGGGAGATCAACACCAGTAGAATTAGATTATACACAAGTAGAAAAAAATTAGTTATTAGATTAGGAAAATAAAAATGGCAAAGCCTAAAAAAGAAGCAAAACAACAAATCAAGTTACAGATTCAAGCTGGTAAAGCTAATCCTTCACCTCCTGTAGGGCCTGCACTTGGTCAAGCTGGTGTGAATATTATGGAATTCTGTAATGCATTCAATGATAAAACAAAACAGTTACAAGGTCCTATACCTGTAGTTATAAGTGTTTATAAAGATAGATCTTTTACATTTGAAACAAAACTTTCTCCTGTTTCATATATGATAAAAGCTCAATTGAAATTAAAGAAAGGATCAACAGCTCCTGGTCAACAAATTATTGGTAAAATATCAAGAAAAGATATTGAGATAATTGCTGAACAGAAAATGGCTGATCTTAATGCAAATGACTTAGAAGCAGCTAGCCGTATGGTAGAAGGTACAGCAGTTTCAATGGGTCTGGAAGTAGCGGAGTAATATAATGGCAAATGCACAAAAGAAAAGTAAAAATAATTCTATCACTGGTGTTGGTACTGGTGGAAAGAGAATTCGTAACATTAGAGAAAAAGTAGATGCTGAGAAAGTATATACATTGCAAGAAGCAATCTCTCTAGTTAAAGAAGTATCAACTCTTAAGTTCGATGAGACTATAGAGTTAGCACTTAGATTAGGTATTGATCCAAGACATTCAGACCAGAATGTACGTGGAGTTGTATCTATGCCTCATGGTGTTGGTAAAACTGCTAAAGTAGCTGTTTTTGCTAGAGATGATAAAGCTGAAGAAGCTAAAAAAGCTGGAGCTGACATAGTTGGTGCAGAAGATTTAGTTGAAGAAATACTACAAGGTAATATCAATTTTGATAAAGCTATCGCTACACCTGATATGATGTCAGTTGTTAGTAAAGCTGCTAAGACTTTAGGTCCTAAAGGCCTTATGCCTAACCCTAAGCTTGGCACTGTAACAAAAGATATCGCCGAAGCTGTTAAGAATGCAAAAAGTGGTCAGGTCGAGTTTAGAGCTGAGAAAAATGGAATTATACATGCTGGTTTAGGTAAAGTAAGTTTTGGAGATAAAGAACTAATTGAAAACATAAATGCTTTCGTTGGTGCTATCGAAAAAGCTAAGCCTAGTTCTTTAAAAGGTATATATATGACTAAAGCTTCTGTTAGTTCTACTATGGGGCCTGGTGTTACTGTTGATGTTTCAACATTGACCGCTTAATAATAATTATTTGGAGTAATAAGGTGGATCGTACACAAAAACAAAACGCAGTCGGAGAATTGAAAGATATCTTCACTTCTGCAAGTACAGTTGTAGTAACACATTATCGTGGAATGACTGTAGGCGAAATTAGTGAGCTTAGAAATAAAGCTCGTGAAAATGGTACCAAAATTAAGGTAACAAAGAATACTCTGGCTAAAATAGCATCTAATGATACTGACTTTAGTGATTTAACCGACTTTTTTGAGGGTCCTACCGCAATAGCATATTCAGATGATGCAGTTGCAGCCGCAAAAACAGTTGTGGATTTCGCTAAAGATAATGAAAAACTGGTTATCATTGGTGGTGCTTTTGATGGAACTAAAATGGACGATGGTGCAATCGCAAGACTAGCATTGACTCCTGCATTAGATACATCTAGAGGCAAAATTGTTGGATTGCTAACAGCTGCTGCTGGTAACATTGCTAGAGTTGTACAAACACCTGGTGGGAATATAGCACGTGTATTAAGTGCTCATTCTGAACAGGGTGAATAAATTATATTTTATTAATTATAAAAACTGAGGATTACAAAATGTCTGCAAATTTAGAAAAAATAGTTGAAGATCTATCAAACTTAACAGTTTTAGAGGCTGCTGATTTATCAAAGCTTCTAGAAGAAAAATGGGGCGTATCTGCTGCTGCACCTGTAGCTGTTGCTGCTGGCGGAGCTGCTAATGATGGTGGTGCTGCTGAAGAAAAAACTGATTTTGATGTTGTACTTACTGCTGCTGGCGATAAGAAAATTAACGTTATTAAAGAAGTTAGAGCTATCACTGGTCTTGGTCTGAAAGAAGCTAAGGATCTTGTTGAAGGCGCACCAAAAACAGTTAAAGATGGCGTTTCAAAAGACGATGCTAACAAAATCAAAGAACAGCTTGAAGGAGCTGGAGCAACTGTTGAGCTTAAATAGTTTATATAGAGATTATGGCAATATAACCGAGGTACTTATGGTGCCTCGGTCTTTGTCGTCTTTACATAAATAATCATTTATCGGCTAACCAGCGCCAGATAAATACAGAAAATACCATGGTATAACAAGAATATAGAGCAAGTGAGGACATATTAAATGGAGCACTCTTTTACATCACAGAAACGTATTAGAAAAAGTTTTGGTAAACATCAATCTGTAGTGGATATGCCAAACCTCATTGAGATCCAGCGAAACTCATATGATAAATTTTTACAAATTGGCGCTTCTACTGAAGAGAGAAAAGGAAATGGACTTGAAGGAGTTCTACAATCTGTATTCCCTATTGAAGATTATTCTAAAACAGCAACTTTGGAGTATATCAAATATGATTTTGAAAATCCAAAATACGATGTTGAAGAATGTATCCAAAGAGATTTAACTTTCTCTGCACCTATTAAAGTTACTTTAAGACTTATCGTTTGGGATGTAGATGATGAGACAGAATCCAGAGAAATAATGGGCATCAAAGAGCAACAAGTTTATCTTGGCGATATTCCTCTTATGACGAACAAAGGTACGTTTGTCGTAAATGGAACTGAGCGTGTTATAGTTTCTCAAATGCACCGTTCTCCTGGTGTATTCTTTGACCATGACAAAGGACTAACTCATAGTTCTGGTAAAATTTTATTCTCTGCAAGAGTTATACCTTACAGAGGTTCTTGGTTAGATTTTGAATTCGATGCTAAAGATCACCTATATTTTAGAATTGACCGTAAGAAAAAAGTTCATATCGCAAGTCTTCTACGTGCTATCGGCATTGAAAATGAAGAAATGATAGAGACTTACTATGGAAATAGTGAAATCAAAAATACTGGCAAAGGCTGGGTAACTGAATATAATCCAGATATAATGCCAAAAGGTTCATTACAGTTTGCTTTAATAGATGAAAAAAATGGCGAAGTAATTGTTGATGCTGGTGGTAAACTTACTGCTAGAAAGGCTAAAAAACTAGCGGAAGATGGTTTAACTTCAAGAATTTTATCTCCTGAAGAACTAGCTGCACAATATCTGGGTAAAGATGTAATTGATTCAAGCACTGGTGAAGTAATTGCTCCTGTTGCAACATCACTTACTGAAGAAATACTTACAGCTATTGAAGAAGCTGGTATCAAAACTCTTACGATTGCTAACTTACCACTTGATGGAAAACCATTTATTATACAATCAATTGCTACTGATAAAAACATCACTAGAGATGATTCACTAATAGATATCTATAAAGTTATGCGTCCTGGTGAGCCACCAACCGTAGAAGCAGCTGAAGAAATATTCCAAAGCCTATTCTTCAATGAAGATAGATATGATCTTTCTGATGTTGGTCGTATGAAAGTTAACACTCGTCTTGGTCTTGAAACTGATGATGAAGTTAGCGTACTTACTAAAGAAGATATAATCGAAATTGTTCGTACATTAATCAATATGGCTAATGGAAAAGGTGAAATTGATGATATTGATCACCTTGGAAACAGACGTGTTCGTTCAGTTGGTGAATTAATGGAAAACCAATTCCGTATTGGTCTTCTTAGAATGGAAAAAAGTATTTTAGAGCGTATGAGTTCTGTTGAAATTGATACAGTTATGCCTCATGACTTCATAAACGCAAAGCCATTAGCTGCGGTAATTAAAGAATTCTTTGGTTCTTCACAATTATCTCAATTTATGGATCAAACTAATCCACTTTCAGAAATTACTCATAAAAGAAGACTTTCTGCACTTGGGCCGGGTGGTCTAACAAGAGAACGTGCTGGATTTGAAGTAAGAGATGTCCACCCTACTCACTATGGTAGAATCTGTCCGATTGAAACTCCTGAGGGACCAAATATTGGTCTTATCAACAGTCTTTCAACTTTTGCCCGTGTTAATAAATATGGTTTCATTGAAAGTCCATATAGAAAAGTAACTGGCGGTAAAGTATCTGATGATGCTGAATATCTTTCAGCTATTGAAGAAGGCAAATACATAATTGCTCAATCTGATGCAAATCTTGATGAGAATAATAACTTTGTTGATGATTTAGTTAGTTGCCGATTTAATGGTGACTTCGTAATGTCAAAACCTGAAGACATCAATTTTGCTGATGTATCTCCAAGACAGCTTGTTTCTGTTGCTGCTTCTCTGATTCCTTTCCTAGAAAATGATGATGCGAACCGTGCCTTAATGGGATCAAACATGATGCGTCAAGCAGTTCCACTTATTCATGCGGAATCTCCGTTAATTGGTACTGGTATGGAATCTCATGTTGCTCAAGATTCAGGTGCTACAGTTATAAGTAAAAAAGATGGTGTTATTGATCAAGTAGATGCGACAAGAATTGTAGTTAAATCTGAAGATAGCGATGGCTCATCTGTAGAAATATTTAATCTTCAGAAGTTCCAAAGATCAAACCAAAACACATGTATTAACCAGAAGCCGATCGTAAATGTTGGCGATAAAGTTAAAGCTGGTACTGTGATAGCTGATGGCCCAAGTACGGAACTAGGTGAACTTGGTCTAGGACAAAATGTTGTCGTAGCCTTCATGCCTTGGAATGGTTATAACTTTGAGGATTCAATCCTTCTATCTGAAAAACTTGTTCAAGATGATGTATTCACTTCAATTCATATTGAAGAGTTTGAAACAGTTGCAAGAGATACGAAGCTTGGGCCTGAGGAAATCACTCGTGATATTCCAAATATTGGTGAAGAAAACCTAACACAGCTTGATGAAACTGGTATCGTTCATATTGGTGCAGAAGTTAGACCTGGTGATATTCTTGTTGGTAAAGTAACTCCAAAGAGTGAATCACCAATGACTCCTGAGGAAAAACTTCTTAGAGCTATATTCGGTGAAAAATCTGCTGATGTTCGTGATTCTTCATTACGTATGAAGCAAGGTGTTGCTGGTCGTGTTGTTGACGTTAGAATATTCTCACGTAGAGGTCTTGAGAAAGATGAGCGTGCTATGGCTATTGAACGTGAAGAAATCGAATCTCTAAGAAAAGATATTCGTGATGAGCTTAATATTTTAACATCAAGTATTTTTGATGATCTTAGTGCTATACTAGTAGGCAATGAATCTAATAAAGCTACTGAATCACTTAAGAAAGGTGAAATAATCACTGATGATTATCTAGCAAGCACTCCTAAATTATCTTGGTGGGCATTATCAATTACTGATGATAGTAAAATTGATTCAATTGATGCTCTTAAAGTTAAATATGATGCGATAGTTCAAAGACTGGATACTAAATTTAACGATAAGGTTGAGAAGATTCAAGGTGGTGATGATTTACCATCAGGCGTACTAAAAATGGTTAAAGTTTTTGTTGCTGTAAAACGTAAGCTTCAACCTGGTGATAAAATGGCTGGTCGTCATGGTAACAAAGGTGTTATTTCTAAGATATGCCCTGTTGAAGATCTTCCTTATCTAGAAGATGGTCGTCCTGTTGATATCGTTCTTAATCCACTTGGTGTTCCTTCTCGTATGAATGTCGGACAAATACTTGAAACTCATCTTGGTTGGGCTTCAAAAGGAATCGGAAGAAAAGTTCAAAAGATTCTTGAAGATGTTCAAAGCGCCCATGCTACTGAGGATGAATTAAAAACTGAACTCTATAACTATTATGACGGCGAAGATGCAAAACTTATTGAATCTATGGATTCAAAGGGTCTTAGAACTTTAGCTGGCAATCTGACTTCTGGTATTCCTTTTACAACACCTGTATTTGATGGTGCTAAAGAGGATGATATAACTAACTTCCTTAATAAAGCTGGTTTTGATGAATCTGGTCAAATGCAGTTATTTGATGGTAGAACTGGTGAATCATTCGACAGAAAGACTACAGTCGGTGTTATATATATGCTTAAACTTCACCATTTGGTTGATGATAAGATGCATGCTAGGTCTATTGGACCATATAGTCTTGTTACTCAACAGCCTCTTGGTGGTAAATCTCACTTTGGTGGACAAAGACTTGGAGAGATGGAATGTTGGGCATTACAATCATATGGTGCAGCATACACACTACAAGAATTATTAACTGTTAAATCAGATGATGTTCACGGTCGTACTAAAGTGTATGAGTCTATTATTAAAGGTGAGCATCAATTTGAGTCTGGAGTTCCTGAATCATTCAATGTAATGGTAAAAGAGCTTAGATCACTATGTTTGAATGTTGAACTTAAAAGAACTGCTAATTAATAAGTATAATAAGTAATTATAAATCTACCAAATTGGAGAGCATAATATGCATAATGAGCTGCAAAATTTTTTCGGTCAGAACAACCCTTCTCAAGATTTTGATCAAATCCAGATTTCTATTGCGAGTCCAGATAAGATAAGATCATGGTCTTATGGAGAAGTAAAAAAGCCGGAGACAATTAACTATAGAACTTTCAAACCTGAAAGAGATGGTTTATTTTGCTCTAGAATTTTTGGACCGATAAAAGATTACGAATGCCTATGCGGAAAATACAAACGTATGAAGTATCGTGGTATTGTTTGTGAAAAATGTGGTGTAGAAGTTACGACTTCTAAAGTTCGTCGTGAACGTATGGGTCATATTGATCTTGCATGTCCAGTTGCTCATATATGGTTTTTAAAGTCACTACCATCACGTATTGGTACGCTGCTGGATATTCCTTTAAAAGATATCGAGAAAGTTCTGTATTTTGAATCATTTATTGTTACTGAACCAGGGTTAACACCATTTTCAAGTGGTGAGATTCTGACTGAAGAACAATTCTATGATGCTCAGGATGAATACGGATCTGATGCTTTCAATGCAATGATTGGTGCTGAAGCTATACAATATTTGTTAAGTACTCTGGATTTAGAAGAAAAGAAAAGCTTCCTTAGATCAGAATTAATTGAAACAAATTCAGAAGCTAAGCGTAAAAAGATTGTTAAAAGATTAAAGCTTATTAATAACTTTATTGAATCTAATAACAAACCTGAATGGATGATTCTTGAGGTTGTACCTGTACTTCCACCTGATCTTCGTCCTTTAGTACCACTAGATGGTGGTAGATTTGCGACTTCAGATCTTAACGATCTATATAGACGTGTAATCAACAGAAATAATCGACTGAAACGTCTTCTTGAGCTTAGAGCTCCTGATATCATTATTCGTAATGAAAAACGTATGTTACAAGAATCTGTAGATGCATTATTTGATAATGGTCGTAGAGGAAGAGTAATTAAAGATGCTAACAAGCGTCCATTCAAATCTCTTTCTGACATGTTAAAAGGTAAGCAAGGTCGTTTCCGTCAGAATCTACTTGGTAAACGTGTGGATTACTCGGGTCGTTCTGTAATTGTTGTAGGACCAGAATTAAAACTACATCAATGTGGTCTTCCTAAGAAAATGGCTCTTGAGTTATTTAAGCCATTTATTTATTCAAAACTTGAACTTTATGGTTTTGCTAGCACAATTAAAGTTGCTAAAAAAATGGTAGAAACATCAAGACCGGAAGTATGGGATATACTTTCTGAAATTATCGAAGAGCATCCTGTATTACTTAACCGTGCTCCTACCCTCCATCGTCTTGGTATCCAAGCTTTCGAGCCAATTCTTATTGAAGGTAAAGCTATAAGATTACACCCTCTTGTTTGTACTGCATTTAATGCTGACTTTGATGGTGACCAAATGGCTGTCCATGTTCCTCTATCAATTGAGGCACAATTAGAAGCACGTATTCTTATGATGTCTACAAATAATATTCTTTCTCCTGCTTCAGGAAAACCTGTTATTGTACCTACGCAAGATATCGTACTTGGTCTATACTATATGTCACTAGAATTTGATGGTGATGTTGGCGAAGGAATGATCTTTACTAATGTAGCTGAAATCAAACATGCTTTGAATACTAAATCTGTTGGTCTTCATAGTAAAATTAAGAGTAGATTTGTTACTGTTGATGAAAATGGTAATAAAATATCTAAAATAGTTGATACTACTCCTGGACGTATGTTGATTTCTGAAATTCTTCCAAGAAGTGCAAAAATCAGTTTTGATGTAATTAATAGAGAGCTTACTAAAAAAGCTGCAAGTTCTGCAATTGAAGAAATTTATCATCACTGTGGAACAAAAGCTACGATCATATTCTGTGACCGTATGATGAAAATCGGTTTCTCTCATGCATGTGCGTCTGGAATATCGTTTGGTAAAGACGATATGGTAATTCCTGATGAGAAAAAAGTTCTTATTGATGAGACTTCTGCAAGCGTGAAAGAATTCGAAACTCAATATGCTGATGGTCTAATCACTCAGCGTGAGAAATATAACAAAGTTGTAGATGCTTGGTCACAATGTACTGATAAAGTAGCTGCAGAAATGATGCGTTATATCAAAGGTGAAGTAGAAACAGAGATATCAAAGAATCAAGGTCAACATGGTGTAAACTCAATTTACATGATGGCTCACTCTGGTGCCCGTGGTTCTGCTGCACAAATTAAACAGCTTGCCGGTATGCGTGGTCTTATGGCGAAACCGAACGGAGATATTATTGAAACTCCTATTAAGTCAAACTTTAAAGAAGGACTAAACGTACTAGAATACTTCAACTCTACTCATGGAGCGCGTAAAGGTCTTGCTGATACAGCTCTTAAAACAGCTAACTCAGGTTACCTAACAAGAAGACTAGTTGATGTTTCTCAAGATTGTATCGTAACGGAAATAGACTGTGGAACAAAAGAAGGCCTTATAATGAGGGCAATTATTGATAGTGGTGAAGAAATTGTATCTCTATCTGATAAAATAATTGGAAGATGTTCTGCTACAGATGTTAACCATCCTGTTACAAGTGAACTGATTTTAGAATCAGGGCAATTAATAACTGAAAAAGATGTTAGCAATATTGATATAGCTGGTATTGAATCAATCAAAGTAAGATCTGTTGTGACTTGTGAAAGTCAAAATGGAGCTTGTGCTAAATGTTATGGTATTGATCTTGCTACTGGTGATGAAGTTAATATTAGTGAAGCAATCGGTGTTATTGCAGCTCAATCAATCGGAGAACCAGGTACACAGCTTACAATGCGTACGTTCCATATTGGTGGTGCAGCTACAAGTACGGCGAAACAATCTAATATTGAAGCTTACCAATCTGGTAAATTATCTCTAATCAACCGTAATATGGTTCAAGATAGTAATGGCAGAAATGTTGTAATGAGTCGTTCATGCGAAATCTTAATTCATAATGAAAAAGATAAAGAAGTTGCTAGATTCAAAGTACCATACGGCGCAAGAATGACCGTTGATGATGGCAGCATGGTTAAAGCTGGTGAAATTCTTGCTGAATGGGATCCTTATACATTCCCAATCATTACTGAAAGAACTGGTAAAATCGTATATAGAGATATGTTAATAGGTGTTTCACTACGTGAAGTAGTAGATGAAGCAACTGGTCTTTCTAGTACAATTGTATCTGACTGGAAGCAACATAAGCAAGGTTCTGATTTAAGACCTCGTATCACTCTTAGAGATGGTGAAGATGAAATAATAACTCTAGCTAATGGCCTAGAAGCTCGTTATTACCTACCTATTGATGCGATTCTGAATGTAAAAGATGGTGAAGAAGTTCATGCTGGTGATATACTTGCACGTATCCCTAGAGAGTCTAGTAAAACTAAAGATATTACTGGTGGTCTTCCAAGAGTAGCTGAATTATTTGAAGCTAGAAAACCTAAAGATCATGCTATTATTGCTGAAGTTGATGGTACAATAGAATTTGGTAAAGACTATAAATACAAAACCAGAATTATGATTGCACCTGATGACACTGAACTTGAGCCAATTGAATATATGGTTCCAAAAGGTAAGCATTTATCTGTAAATGAAGGTGATCATGTACGTAAAGGTGACCTACTAATGGATGGTAGCCCTGTTCCTCATGATATTCTGAAAGTACTTGGTGTTCCAGCACTTACTGATTATCTTGTTGAAGAAGTTCAATCTGTTTATAGACTACAAGGTGTACCAATTAACGATAAACATATTGAAGTTATTATAAGACAAATGCTTCAAAAAGTAGAGGTTACAGCTCCTGGAGAAACTACTCTGCTTGTTGGTGATCAACTAGATAGAGATGACTTCGAAAAAGAGAATAAACAAGCTCTTGAAGAAGGGTTTGCTACAGCACAATGTATACCTGTTCTTCAAGGTATCACTAAAGCATCTCTACAGACTAAATCATTTATTTCTGCAGCTTCCTTCCAAGAAACAACTCGTGTACTTACCGAGTCTTCTGTATCAGGAAGAGTAGATAATCTGAAAGGTCTAAAAGAAAGTGTAATTGTAGGAAGATTAATTCCAGCAGGTACAGGATCTTATATCAATCGCGTACGTAAGAAAGCTATCTCTAGAGACAATGAAATTATTGCACTTAGAGAAGAAAAACTTGCAGCAAGCGCTGATGCAGAAATTTTAGCAGATCAAGGCGTAGAAAGCTCAGATAGCAGTGAAGCAGCTGCTAGCTAGTACATAATACTTAATAGGGAGTAATATTTTTTACTCCCTATTTTTTTGACTAAAATCTGTAACTAAATATAAAAAATACCGAATAGATTTATATATTTATTTAAATAACCTGAAATAAAATAATATATATAGGTAGCATAACGTTACTTTTATTGTTATTTTATATAATTATGCAATAAGTGGGGTCTCTTAATGATTAAAAAATTTTCGTATATCTTTTTAATATCGTTATTTATAATAACATCATTTTCACAAAAATCTTTTGCCGTTTCAACAGATTGGGTAAAAACTGATGAAGCTGACTTCCGCATAATAGCTGGTAACTCAATAACAAATGAATATGGCGATAAACAGCTAAAAATTGGTATCCACTATAAATTAGCTAAGAAATGGCATACATATTGGAGAACACCAGGAGATGGTGGTATCCCCTTCAGAATTAATATAGATAAATCTGAGAATATAGATCAAGCTACAACAAAATGGCCAGCTCCTAGCAGATCAATAGCATTTAAAACAATAGAAACAAATGTATACTCCAATGAAATTGTAATCCCTATTTTATTAACATTAAAAGATCCAAGCAAACCTGTTATACTTGACTTAAAGCTTAATCATGCAGTCTGTGATGAAATATGTATACCATTGGAAAATGATTTTAAACTTACTATAGATCATAATAAACAATATGCAGAAAATGACGGTCTGATAAACAAATTCCTAGCACAAGTTTCTCGTAAAAATGGATATAAAAGTCTAAAGATTGAAAATATTGGCGTTGATGAAGAGAACAAAAAACTTGTTGTTCTGGTTTCCAATAGCAATGGATTTGTATCTCCTGATGTTTTCATTGAGCAAACATCTAAAAATTTTAGATTCCCGAAGGCTGAAGTTATTTTCTCTGAAGATAAGACAAAGGCTGCATTCTATATTCCATTTGAAGAATTAATAGATGATAATAAACTTGTTGGAAAAGATATTACAATAACGTTAGTTGAAACAAATAAAGACAGTAAAAAAGCAGTAGAATTAAAAGCAACTGTGACTAATGTTATCCCTGAAGTAACTTTCAAAAAAAAAAGCTAGAGTTTAATCTTGCTTTAATATCAATATTACTATCAGCATTTATAGGCGGTCTTATACTGAATATAATGCCTTGCGTTCTTCCAGTTTTATCGCTTAAATTAATGGGAGTTCTAAAGCATGGCGGGGGGCAAACTTCCTATGTAAGATTTAGCTTTATAATGTCTGCACTAGGTATAATTACCTCCTTCCTTTTCATTGCAGCTATACTAGTACTAATGCAAAATGCTGGTCACTCAATAGGCTGGGGCATACAATTCCAAGAACCAATATTCTTAATCATATTGATACTTCTATTATCTATCTTTGCAGCAAATGAATGGGGATTAGTAAATATATCGCTCCCCTACTGGCTTGGTGGAAAAATTGATAATGTCGTGCAGAAGCAGGATAACCATACTCCTATCGGTAATTTTATTACTGGGGCATTTGCTACAATTCTTGCTACTCCATGCACTGCTCCATATTTAGGAACGGCAATAAGTTTCTCATTAGCACAAGGTAACTTCGCAATATTTCTGACATTCTTTTTCATGGGTCTGGGTCTTGCATCTCCATATTTATTCTTTTCTATATTCCCGAATCTAGTTACTAAATTACCAAAACCAGGGCAGTGGATGATAAAAGTAAAACATTTCTTTGGATATTTATTATTTGCTACAGCTTTATGGTTTATGTATGTCTTAAATAGCCAGATAGGTTTCTTCTCAGCGTTACTGCTATTAATTATGATATGTATAATATTAGTCTTTCTTAAGTCCTTTAAAGCAAGAGAGAAAAAACCTACTTTAAAATATTTAATTATTTCTTTATTTGTTTTAAGTATTATATTACCTCTGCAATTTTCACAAAATCTTGCAGGGCAAGTTTCTCATGATGAATTATGGGTAAAATTTGATGAAGAAAAAATAAGTAAATATGTTGACGATGGTTTAATCGTCTTTGTTGATGTTACAGCTGAGTGGTGCTTAACGTGTAAATTCAATAAAAGCACAACTATCCATTCAGATAAAATAATGAAGATATTAATGCGTGATGATGTAGTAGCTGTCATAGCAGATTACACCTCTCCAGATAAAGATATTGAGAGCTTTCTGCAAAGAAATAATAAATACGGTATACCATTCAATATTATATATGGTCCTAATACTCCCAAAGGAATTCCTCAACCGGAATTACTGGATAGTGATTTTCTTATAGAATCATTTAAAAAAGCTGGTCTAAATAATATAAAATAAACTTCATAAATATAAATAATTTAGTCTAACCAAAATACTAAACCACATCCATCATTAGTATTCGTAAGAGTAAGAACACCAGTTGTATTATTTAAGCATGTAGGATTCCACTGACTCGGACCATTTCCTAAATAAAGCCTACCATCTCTAGGGTCGCCATCATCCATTTTTTTATCTATTGATACTGCGTCTCTAGTAATTAATGCTGGGCCCCATGGATAATAATTTGGTCCACCACCCGGCCATAAAGTTGGACTCATGAAGCCAATAGCATTACCTTGCTTTCCATGCAAAACACCAGTATCAACTATTACCCAGCCTTTACCTTTCTTTTTAGATGCAGGAATCGTGATACCTGTTACATAACTCCAATTATATCCACCATCACCACCAACATAATTACCATTAACCAAACCAGCTAAACTTAAGTGATGCCACGCATTAAGACCTTCTTCTCCATTTATATATGCTATTTTTCTATTACCGTTACCATCAACAGCAACACCAGGCCAATATTCAGATGCATTAACCATATCACCTGGAATATCATCATATTGTAAAAGAAAATTATTATAAGCTGTTAGATATGTATTATATTCTGAAATTACAGTTTTTAATTCAGCCGAACGTATAAGACTCTTGCCGCTAACAACACCACCTACTATCAGACTTATTATTATAAGCACAATACTAAGCTCAATTAATGTAAAAGCCTTATTCGAAGAGTTTGATTTAATTTTCATATTTTAGTTAGCCAAAAAATTCTAAATAAAATTATAATATAACATATATTCTACTTTATACATAATTTTAAATTATTGAAGTATTTCAATAATTTCCGTTAAATCTTTATCCTGAGCAATCTCTAAAGCAGTTTTCCCATCATTATTCACAAGAGTCTGATCAATCTTCTCAGCAACCAAACCTCTTACCAATTCTGGCTTATCCTGTTTTACAGCCATATGTAGCCAACTATCACCTTCTTCATTCTGAGAATTAAGATTTTCTCTTAGGTCATCAAAAGTTACACCAACTTTTTGAAAGAAATCAGCCAATGAAATATTTCTATCAACCTGTAAAGGATCAAGATCCTGACTTTCAGAAATCAAAGAATCCTTCAATACATAGCCCATTATAGATAAAGAAATTACTATTAATATTATTGCGATTATATTGCTATTCATTTCTACTCCAATATTTATTATAAATTATTCTAACCAAAAAGCTAAACCACATTCAACAGTTGTAGCTGACAAATTCATAACTCCAACATTTGATACACATAGTGGACCATTTAATATATTAGAACTACCAATACCCGTACCAATATATAGCAAACCAGATCTCGGATTACCATCATCAAATTTTTTATCTATAGAAATTGCGTCTTTAGGGATAAGAGATGCGCCAAAAGGGTAATAAATAGAACCAGGCCATGCCTTAGGAATCATAAAGCCTAAAGCCATACCTTGCCTTCCATGAAGCATGCCAGTATCAAGTAGTGACCACCCCCTGTTTTTCATACCTGAGTCAGGGACAGTAACCCCAACTATACTATTAATACCAAACGCAGCTGCACCACCTGGATAAGCTCCATTAACTAATTCAGCTAAACTCAAATGATGCCATGCATTAACCCCCTCAGAACTAAAAACATAATTCCTTCCGTTCCCATTACCATCAGCAGCAACACCTGGCCAATATTCAGAAGCATTAGCCATATCACCTGGAATACTATCATATTGCATAATAAAACTATTATAAGCTGTTTGATATGTACTATATTCGGATATAACTGACCTTATTTCAGCTGAACGAATCAAGCTTTTTCCACTAACAACACCGCCTACTATCAGACTGATTATTATAAGCACAATACTAAGCTCAATTAATGTAAAAGCCTTATTGGAACTATTATACATCATTTTATTTTTTGTTAATTAACACACTAGTTGATGATACATCAAAGGCACAAAATAATAAAGAAAATTATTAGTAGATAGAAATATTAGAAATTTAATCCACCCAAAAAACTAAACCGCAATCAGTTCTGGTGCTGGTAAAATCCATTATACCTGTCGCATTATTTATACATAGCTGAGACCACATACTCGGCACTGCGTTACCTATATATAGTAATCCTTCCCTTGGGTCTCCATCATCAAATTTTTTATCTATAGAAATTGCATCTTTAGGAGTTAAAGACCCACCCCATGGATGTTTACTTGCTCCACCCGGAAAAGTTGTAGGAGTCATAAAACCAAATGCATTACCCTGCCTTCCATGCAAAACACCTGTATCTACTAAAATCCAACCTCTACCCTTCATTTTAGATGCAGGAACTGTTATGCCAAGTTCACTACTTCTACCATAACCAGCGTTACTGCCCACAAATGTTCCGTTAACTAGCTCAGCCAAACTTAGATGATGCCACGTGTTTATTACTTCATCAGTATAGACATATACAAGCCTGTTACCATTCCCATCAACTGCTACACCAGGCCAATATTCAGATGCATTAGTCATATCACCCGGAATATCATCATATTGCAAAAGGAAATTATTATAAGCTGTTAGATATGTATTATATTCTGAAATTACAGATTTTAATTCAGCAGAACGAATCAAGCTTTTTCCACTAACAATACCGCCTACTATCAGACTTATTATTATAAGCACAATACTAAGCTCAATTAATGTAAAAGCCTTATTGGAACTATTATACATCATTTTATTTTTTGTTAATTAACACACTAGTTGATGTTACATCAAAGGCACAAAATAATAAAGAAAATTATTAGTAGATAGAAATATCAGAAATTTAATCCAACCAAAAAACTAAACCGCATTCATCTGTAGTATAAGTTAAACCAACTACCCCTGTAGTAGAGTTTACGCATCTGTTTAACCATGAAGCTATTACTGTTCCTATATAGACTATACCATTACGAGGGTCTCCGTCATCGATTTTTTTATCTATAGACAAAGCATCCCTTGGAGATAAAGAGTTTCCCCATGGATATTGATTAGCACCACCCGGCCAACTACTAGGCTTCATAAAGCCTAGTGCATTGCCCTGCCTTCCATGCAAAACACCCGTATCAACCATTGCCCAGCCTTTGCCTTCCATTTTTGATGCAGGTACAGTGACATTCAATATTGTATTTCCTGTATAGCCACCATTACTACCAACATATGTCCCACCAACTAGACCAGCCAAACTTAGATGATGCCATGCATTAACTCCTTCTACCACAAGCCATGCACCAGAAATTCTTTTATCGCCATTGCCATTTACAGCTACTCCAGGCCAATAGTCTGTTGCATTAACCATATCTCCAGGTATATCATCATATTGTAAAGTGAAGTTATTATAAGCTGTTAAATACACATTATACTCAGCTACTACTGACTTTAATTTTGCTGAATGCAATAAACTTTTTCCACCAATGACCCCACCAACTATTAAGCTTATTATTATAAGCACAATACTTAGTTCAATTAATGTAAAAGCTTCTTTTCTTCTTATATTATTGCTAAACACTTAAAAAATCCCCTATTTTAACTATTTATACACTACATATTATAACATATAACGACTAATTTTACTATAATCAGATCTATAAGGTTATATTTTATAGTTACATAGTTAAAGAAGCTACTATAAGAGCGATACATATACTTATACCACCATCCATAAGGCCTATAGCGATATTGGAATCATCCCTTATCTCAGCGCTATTATCAATATCTTTCATAATCACTTTATGAGCTAATAAGGATAAAATACTAATCACGGCTATCATTATTATAGATATAATCACCCATAGAATAGAAGTTGATATCATATCTTCATTTAGAAAAGGTACTATACCCGACGCAGACGTAATTGCAAAAGCTACTGCAATACGATACCCAGAAAACCTGAATGCAAGAGCCATATTCCCTTCAATTAATGAATCATGCATTTTCTTTGTTGAATTTTTATTATATAGTTTTTTCCTACAAATAGTTGCCAATAACAAAACTATTTGTGAAATAATATAACCAACACATACAAAAATTATTCCTTCCAAAGCTTCTGTTTCAATCCACATCATAATAGAACGTATGATTAACGCTGTAGCAATTACATTTCCAGCATCAATAATAGCAATAGCCATATTACCTTTTTTGATTTCTTGCTGAACAGATACATTAGGCATAGTAACTTTATCAAATACAAACCTAGTCACAAACATTAATAGAAGACCTAAAGCTCCATAGGCGACAACTGAAATAATCTCATTAGACAATAACTCATCTGAATCACCAGAAACCACACCTGTCATCATTATTGAAATAGATAACATTACAGCAAATATTGATATACCAAACGCAGCATTATCTTTTTCCTTTAATTCATCCGTAGCATTGACATTAGCAATCCAGCCAGAAATATATTTTATACTAATTAGCAACAGAAAGGCAGCTATAAGATTTACTGATAATACTATAAAATAGTGACTATCTAAATTTAACATTTCAAATATTTTCATAATATTAATTCCAAATTAACATGATTATTTTCCACGGAATACTCCCGACGATCGTGTACTCCTCCTTACTGACAATCCATAGCTAGAAGATCGCCCCCTTGAAGAAACTGAGCCTCTTGTTTTAGCACCAACTGAGGCGGATGATGGCTTAAACCTACTATTAGACATATTACTGTAAGAGCTTACATTTCTACCAGTCTTTCTGCCATAATTCTTGACACTGCCAGCATTTGTTTTCTGAACTTTAGTGGCTGTATTTCTCTGATTATATGTAGAGTAACTATTTCTACCATATGAGCCATAATAGCTCCATGGACGGTTATAACTCCACATACTATAACCATATGGCCTTGGAAAGAAGACAGCCTTAAATAGTGCATATTTCCCGTACCACTCCCAAAATGATGAGCCATTACGTGTACTCCACTGACCATATCTTGGGTTACCTATTAAATTACTACCCGCAGTCTTATCAGCCTGAGTATTTTGTGGAGTTCCTATTTCATTTAATGAACCACCCGACATATTTGCCAGTGTATTAATTACATCTATTAGAGAATCATTATATATTTCTTTATTTGATTCATTGGCAAGACTTTCCGCATCTTCCAGCATTCTCATTTTTTCAGGTTTGGATGATGGTTCTCTTGATAGTTCACCAAGTCTTTTTTCTAAATTTTTAAATGTATCTCCGCTTGACGAAGTATCACTTTCTAAATTAGTTACGAGTTCAGAAAGTTCAGGTTTTTCGGTTTTTAAAGTCTTGGCATAAGTTTTTAAAATCTGTGCATTTCGTAATTTATTATTATCAAGATCACTTTTAAGGGCAATGATCTGTTTAGCAGATATTTCCCTAAAGTATTTTAGACGTTCTAATTCTTCATCTTTACATCCACTAAGAACTATAAAGGCAAATAATAAAACTATAATTTTATTAATAAAATTCATAATCTATTCCAAATATATCACAAAGACATATTATGTTGTCAGCATTTTTTGTCAATCTAAATTTAGTCATCTTTCTAAAACTAGCAAATTATATATACACTATATATCAATTTTTTGCCTACTACTTTTCCATAAATAATATAGACCTAATATTCCTATTGAAAACCAAATACTTACCCATATTATTTCTGGTATTCCTGTAATTTCATGAAGAGAGTTACCATCACCCTTCTCTCTCCCATCAATCAAGTATAAAGGTGATTTTATTGCACCAAGTAATGTGTATATCCCTATGAACTTTAATAATATTTTAGAATAAATATGGCTCTTAATTTTAACTATCATTAGAAATATTATAACCATTGCAATAGATATAATGTAAGTAACTGGATCACTACCCCAGAGCAAAAGACTCATTACTATGATAGCCGCCAAAATGAGAGAAATATAATTTGCAAGATTAGGATGCAATTCATCAGAAATTTCATATATGAGCATACCCCATATAACAGCCCCAAAATAGCCAGCAAATGCAACAATAAATCGTACACCACCTGTTGTATAACATGTACCAGCACCGCTTATTTCCAATTCAATTCTATTGATAGAACCACCTGTCAGAATTGCTGCAAAACCATGACTAATTTCATGGAAGAATGTCTCAATCCAGTCAAAGGGCCAAGTTATAAATGGAATATACGAAAATACAAAAGCAAATGCAAAAAGAGCAATAAATATTATAGTGTCTGAATTAATTTTTTTAATATTCATTTTATCAAAGCAACAAAATAATAAGAGTTATATACAGAGAAAAAACTTAGTTATTAGATACTTAACTTATATTTCTAATAACACAAAACAACTACGATACAGGCTATAATTAAGCAGTTTTCTTATCAGCACCGTCACCAGATGGCTTATTATCAGAATTCTTTTTCTTCTTATCTTCAGCTTCTTTCTTTTTAGCTTCTTCTTCTTCCTCTCTTCTCTTAGCTGGATCATATGGAATTTGAGTTGGAACACGAGTCATCTTTAGAAGCCTTTTCGTAAAGAACGGATCTTTAAAATAAAATATCTTCTTCGTTTTAATTGGAGGAGAAGACTCCACAAGAACTATCTGTTCATCTCGAGGAAGAGATATAACTTCTTGCGGCAATAATAAAGCTCTTTGCGTTTCTGAAACCGTTTTAGAACGTGATGCTGGATTAAGATCAAGAAATACTGGTGAATTTCGAGATACTTGATGAACTGTTTTATTACCTATTAACTGCGAAATTAAATTTGCTGTCTCAACCGTGTTAGCAGCAAATGTAATTCGATATGTAGAGTTTGCCAGGAATGAATTCATACCAGCTTCTTCATATATATCCTTAAGCTGCTCTGTATCTTGGATAATAAGGAATAACCTTAGTTTATATCCCCTGAAATATGCGATACCCTGCTTAAATTGCACCATCTCACCAAGAGTTGGGAACTCATCCATAAGGAACATACAACCTATAACTTCATCATCTCTAGGCATATGTTTTGTCATTATCTGAGAGGCCTGCTGATAAAAAACCTGCATCAGCGGCTTAAGTCTATCGATATTATCTGGAGTCAGACCAACATACACAGTTACTGCTTTTTTCTTAAATGTATTAAAATCGAAATCACTTGTGGCTGTAGCAGTATCAATAAGAGGGTTTGTCCATAATTCTAATTTGGAATTCAATGTAGACATAACACCAGAACGCTCTTTATCCGCTTTTTGTAAAAAGGCAGCTATATTCATATAAGCAACTGGGTGAATTTCTTTTCCTAATGTATCAAGAACTACAGCAAGATTATATACAACATCATCACTTCTTAATGTTCTAACAACTTCACCAAAAGAGGCAATTTTTCCTGGTGCAGCTAATAAATAAAGGACAACACCAACAAATAATGATCTAGCTTCATTTTCCCAGAAATCTTGCTCAGGAAGGATAAGATTACTAATTTTTTGAACGTCATCAACCATTTGACCCATTTTTGGACTTACCCAATCCAATGGATTATAGCAATGCGTAATACCATCTGGACTTGCCGGATTCCAAAGAACAACCTTTTGCCCCATCTTCCTTCTATAGCCACTTGTAAGCTCATAGTTCTCAAGTTTAATGTCATGTACTATAACTGAGTCTTCCCAATATAATAAATTAGGTATTACAAAGCCCACACCTTTACCAGAGCCAGTTGGAGCAAATAAAAGAATATGCTGGAAACCACCCGCTATTAGATAGCCTTTCTTAGAATTCCCTAACAAGACACCTTTATTTGATCTTAAGCCAGCCTTTTTAATTGCTTTTTCATCAGCCCAGTCTGCATCTCCATGCAAAGCTTCTTTCTGTGAAAAAGGACGGAAATCCATAAGCGGAGCACGCAAAAAGAAGAACATGAAAAGAATCAGAACACCACCCACTCCCAAAGGAACAAATAACTTCATTGTTAGATTACCAATTTTGGGGATATCACTCATATCATATTCCCCATTATACTTAAACCAATAAGTTAAGTTATCAATATAACTACCAAACAGAGAAGATACATCAAACCAGTTTATTCTAGTAGATGCATCATCAGCATACAACCAAAATACAGTTACCAATACAGTGCCGTACATAAAGAAAAAGGCAAAAATACTAAGGACAATTGATATAATTATAAAATTTTTTAAACTGCTCGATTTCACTCTAAAATAGACCTATTAAATTAATTATTTTACGTACATCAAAGCATTTTTACATTATGCTATCAGATGAGCATACAAAATATAAAACATATATCACTAAAAATGAAGACAATAATACAAAACTTATTTGATTATTTATTACCACTCGCTTTGAGTTCTATCTATATGATGTTTTATCATAGCAATAAAGTGAGAAAGATTACTGATTCTTTTACCTTTAGACTCAATAGAAATATTTTTCATAAAGGCATATAGATTTTCTGATGCTTTCTGCCCCTCGCCTTTATTATAATCACTCTCCATCATATTAACTATATGAACAATAAAGTGAACTGCATCGTATAATTTTGGAGGCAATTGCGCCCTATCATATAACGCCTTCAACCCACCTTCTTCATCATGCACTAGTTTAACAGCATTCTGGAACGGAATTCCTGTTAGACGTGCTATTGATATTTCGAATAAAGTCATATGACCAATAGCTAAAGTAGATAAAGGCGTTAATTTACCTGTTTGCTCAAGACCATCAAGTAAATGTGTTAGACTTCCTCTAACAGGATTCAAAGCCTCTTCAAGCATCCCTTCTTTTTCAAGTTTATCAACCAACTCTATTATATCGTTATCAACAGTTTGCATTCCCAAGAATCTATGAGCAGCGACCTCACCACTTTCTTTAAAGAAATAGGTAATATCGCTAAATGAGTATTCATATTTCTTTTCAAGCTTTTTCTGCATTGAGTCAGACACTTTCTTAGTCATCTGAGTAATAATTCTATTAGGAAGCGAACCACGGGTAATCATTGAATCAACTATTTTCTCGCTTTTAGAAAAACTATTCAATATTGAATTATACCCATCATCAGATACGGATGCATTTTCATTCTGCATCAAATTATTTACAACATCTTCATTCTTTGTATTTATCAATGAATTAGAAACATTTTCTGATATATTCTGACGATTAGCAACAGCGATTTGGTTTTCAATTTTATCTGTTGTATTAATTATATCTATCAGATCTTCATCAGTAAGAACTTCAGAAAATTCAAGTACTGGAACTGATACTTCCTCTACATCTTTAGCAAGCGATAATATTATATCATGAGGTACATCGCTATTTGATATCAAATTGTCAGACAGTGATTTTCTTACTTCCACTTCAATTTGTTTCATCAATAATCTAAATATATCATCCACTATTGCAGATTGATCGGGAGTTAACTTACCATCGTTATACTGACCCGATATTTTTTCTATTATTTCAATTTTATGCTCTGAGTCAGGGTTATCAATTAACCCCTTTAGATCCATACTCGTTAAAGTATCATTTCTGTCCATTAACACTCCACATAAAATGCGATTAAAAAATTATATAAATAGAATATAGTAGGATAATTAATTTAAACCGATATGGCTAATCAATTAAGCTTAAATTCCAAAACAAAAATTAATTGTGATATTCAAATAACACATAGAAATATACTCCATAACAATATAAAATATAAGAATATAATAACTAAATTTATATTCTTTTGTTAAATTAATATTTATAAATTGTTAAATAAAAGATGTACTGTGACTATAATATTAATATTTAGCCGATACTTTATGAATATTATTTCCTATTAGAGCCACTAAATATCTCATGTTGGGGACATCCCTATCATAATGTTTTCTAACTATTTCGCCTACGATTCTTTTAGAATAATGGGTATGATCTTCACCTTCTCCGATAGGGTTATCTAGAATAATACCTAATAGATTCTCAGTAGCCTCTAACATACTTGATGGCATTGAAGCTGCATCAAACAATGCATTGTACCCTTTACTATCTCTAGCTTTAACAAGCTTTCTAGCATTAGAAAATGGTATATTAGCCATTTTAGCTAAACCACACTCAAAAAATTCAACGTCTGCCTTACATAAAGCCCTAAGAACAATTGAATGATTAAGCTTACCGCTATTATATAGATGATTAACCAGATCAACAGTTTTACTACTATCCATTGTTTTTTCTACTATGCCAAGCGTAGCTTTCTCTCTACTTTTATTTGTAACAGAGATAATGGTTCCTGGTTTAATATTATATTCTCTTAATAAAGATGATTGAAGCTCTGAAGAAACAATAGATATCATTTTCTCTGCTACAGAAACATCCAAACCACCCCTGTCTATAAGTTTTGCCAATAGATTCTCTGAATTCTTGAACTCGCTTATAATATATTCCGTAGTATCTTTAGAAATGTCAGCACCCTTATTAGCTATAAGGATATCAACTACGTTTTCATCATTTGTTTTTGTTAGGGTATCAGAAACCTTAAGAGAAATTCTACTTCTTTTTGCAATTGCAACATTTTGAAAAGATTCGGAAGAACTCCTAATTATTTCGATTAGATCATCATCACTTAATACAGAAGAAAACTGCAGAATAGGAACAGATACTTCCTCTACATCATTTGCTAATCTAACAGCAACCTCATGCGGAAGTTCTTTACATTCCCTCAGCTCAAAAGCTATGATTTTTCTTATGTTTTTTTCAACATCATAAGAAAGTGCGTCAATAATTTCTTTCGCAATCGTAAATTCCGAATCCGAAAAAGTACCATCTGAGAACTGCTTACTAATTCTTTTTACAAGAGAAACTCTACTGTCCAAAGACGGCTCACTTCTAAAATAATCGAAATCCTCAATCAGAGTCATACGAGCCCTCACTACATTATCATCCATAAACCCTTCTACCTTTCTAGCCCCTGTTTTCTTTCCCAAAAAAACACATCCTACACAATTATTCTAACACAATATTAAGTTAAGTTCATCTAAAAAGAATAAAATAATAATATAATTTTATTTAATTTATATATTTTTTTTATTAGAAAACTAATTTTATTTTAACTATTACCTATGTCTCTGTAAGAAATTATATTTTTCAATACCAATGATACTCCTTGTAGAGCAACAGTTATAGCGTAAATAGCTATAAACATTTTTAGAATAAATACCCCTTGCATACCACCACTCTCCCTAGAGCCTTCATATATAGAAAAAGAGTTGCTTATAAAGCCAAAAGAGAAGTAAAGAATGGCCATATTTACAGGTATAAGTAGAGTAACAGCACCTATAATATCTACTATTTTCCTTTTATTAGTACCCATTTTTTCATAGAACACATCCACCCTTACATGCCTATTATTTCTAAGAGTATAACCCGATACAGACAAGAATATGATTGCATGTAAATACTGAACCAACTCCTGCTGCCAGATCGCATTACTAGAAAAAGCGTATCTCTGAACAACATTGATAAACATAAAACATACAATCAAAAGACATAACCAAGAAATTTTACTTCCAAGAAAACAATTCAAGGAATCAATATATTTTATAATCTTTTCGGAAGCATTTCTCATTTTATATTTAGAGTATATCCAGAACATTCTCTGGAGGCCTTCCTACAACAGCTTTGTTACCAACAACCACAATTGGTCTTTCCAGTAATTTTGGAGACTTAACTACTGCACTAATCATAATTTCTGCATTTAATTCAGGATTATTCTGAACTAATTCCTTATAATCAGCCTCACCCTTTCTTATAATTTTTGAGATATCACACTCCAACTTACTTAAAACATTCTCTATTTCATTTTTACTAAGTGGATTTTTAAGATATTCAACAATAGTAGGTTCAATGTCCTGATTTTTGATTATTTCTAATGTCTGCCTAGATTTTGAACATCTTGGATTATGATAAATAATAACTTCTTCAGACATATTTTTCTCCTATGATAATTTTATGATTTTATAGAAATAGAGCAGATCTCACTTGCAGAACCCACTTTATGTAAATTTATTATTTCTTGGGAAGCCAACAGGAGGGATTCTACCAGTGTGAGCTCTTTTACCCATCCATTCTGCTACATTTGTTTCCGTACGAACTCTTTCCCCTAACGACCATGTTAAGCCATCTTCAAGATTGAATGTTTTTGCATCTGAAATCCCACCATCCCTATATCTCTGCAATTGGACTCCCTGCCCTCTTTTCATTTCAGGTATTTCACTTAAAGGATACACGAGAAGTTTTCTATTCTCCCCAACGACAGCTATATGATTCCCCTCAATATCAACACATAATTTAGCAGTAGTCCCTTCCCTTACATTCAACACCTGCTTACCAGTTTTTGTTTGCGCCACCACATCTTTCTGAGGAACAATGAAGCCCTTACCTTCTGATGAGCAAACTAATAGTTTTTTGTCTTCAGCATATAAAAACATTTTCAGAATATCAAAATTATGCTCCATATCAATTATCAGCCTTATAGCTTCGCCATGCCCTTTTCCTCTGGAAATCTTATCACAGCCAATTGTATAGAATTTCCCACTTGTTGAAATCATAACAAGCTTATCAGTACTATATGCCTTTATTACAAAACGACCTTCATCACCTTCTTTAAATTTGAGATTATCCTCATCATTATTATGACCTTTTAAAGCCCGCAACCAGCCAAGTTTAGAACATATTATTGTTATAGGCTCTTTTTCAACAAATGCCTCAATTGATATAACTGTTGCTTCGGTTGGCTCTTCAATTGACGTTCTTCTTTTTCCTATAACCGTATCTTTACCAAATCTCTTTCTGATATCTTTGATTTGATCAGAAATTACCGACATACGCATCCCTTCATCTGAAAGAAGCTCCAATAATTTCTCTTTTTCCAGCAGTAGCTCGTCATGTTCTTTTCTAAGTTCAAACTCTTCAAGTTTACGTAAATTACGAAGCTTCATATTTAATATAGCTTCAACCTGAACCTCAGAAAGACTCCATTTTTTAATCATTACAGGCTTTGGCTTATCTTCTGTACGTATAATATGGATAACTTCATCAATATTAAGATAAGCTACAAGCAAACCCTCAAGTATTTCCAGTCTATCGTTAATTTTACCAAGCCTGAATTCACTTTTACGAACAAGTACTTCATGTCTATGATCAAGAAATGCCTGTAGAACTTCTCGAAGATTCATAACTCTAGGCGAACATTTAGGGTCAAGAACATTCATATTCATATTGAACCTTACTTCTAAATCAGTAAGCTTGAACAATGACTCCATTAACATTTTAGCATCTACATTTCTATTTTTAGGCTCAAGAACAACTCTTACGTCTTCCGTAGATTCATCTCTTATATTGCCTAAAAGTGCTAATTTTTTATCTTTATATAAATCAGCAATTTTTTCTATCAGCCTTGATTTTGAAACCTGATAAGGTATTTCAGAAATAATTATCTGATAACTTCCATGACCAAGATCTTCACGTTCCCATCTTGCTCTAATTCGGAAAGCACCCTTACCTACCGTATAATTCTCAACTATCTTTGATTCTGTCTCAATAATTACTCCACCAGTTGGAAAATCTGGAGCTTTAATGAATTGGACTAATTTTTCTATAGAAGCATTAGGCGTTTTTATTAGGTACAATAATGCCTGACATACTTCATCTGCATTATGAGGAGGTATGTTTGTAGCCATACCAACAGCGATACCTTCTGAACCATTTGCAAGCAAATTTGGAAATGCAGATGGCAAGACAACAGGCTCTATATCCTGATTATCGTATGTTTCCCTAAAATTTACTGTATTCTGATTTATATCTCTAAGCAGTTCCATTGCCACTTCAGTAAGCTTGGCCTCAGTATAACGCATAGCCGCTGCATTATCCCCATCGATAGAACCAAAATTACCCTGACCATCCACTAATGGATATCGTACAGAGAAGCCCTGAGCCAAACGAACCATTGTATCATATACGGCGGTATCCCCATGCGGGTGATATTTACCAATTACATCACCAACTACCCTTGCGCATTTCTTAAAGCCATTTTTAGGATCTAGCTTTAACTGAAGCATTGCCCATAGCAACCTTCTATGTACAGGCTTTAAGCCATCACGAACGTCAGGTAATGATCTAGATGTGATAGTAGAGAGTGCATATGCCAAATATCTTTCACCAAGCGCATCACCAAATGATACTAACTCAATATTCGAAATATCCTCTGAAGATGAAGAATCACCCAAAATAAACCACCAGAAACGTTTATAATCCCACTATATAGATTTTCTATATAGTATATTTAATAAAAAATGAAGGAAATTATTGTAGAATTTTACTATTTATCAGAATTTTACTATTTTTATTTTCTATATTTTGACGACAGACAACAATAGCATCACCCCTCTGAAGCAACTACTTATTTTAACTCGGAAGATTTGACTGAAATATCTGGGCTTATCTTATTTTCTTCTTCACCTACTGCACCGACCTCTTCCTTACTATCATCTAAAATAATATCAGTCATATTGTTATCCTTACTATCAATGGCAGCATCTTCAGAATTCATTTCAACTTCCATATTGTTATCAACTTCAATAGGCAAGTCTATATCCTTATCTACTTCATTCTCAATATTGCCATTAGAATCCTCAGAATCTTTTTCACTTTGCTTTATAACTTCTACAATGATTTTATCACCGTCAACATACTCACCCAAATCACCTATTTTGAAATCCAAAGGATATAATGCCTCACCAAGATGACCAACTTCTTTTACAGAATTACCGAGTAATTTAACCCTTGGGCAACCAACAACACTTATAGTATCATCATTATGTATTTTATACCCATAAACTAGATACATACCATTTAACTGAAAATCATATTTATATGCCGAGTCGACATCCACAATAATGGTTTTTCTATTAACATCACCTTTCCAGATGGCTTTTGCAGTAAATTTTATGCTAAATTTATGATCACCAATAGTATCTTCATTAGAATCTACTGTAGATATATTAGTTATCTTACCTATAAAGACCGAGTCTGCATCTCTTTTTACTGTTCTAGCTTGATCTGGAGTCCACCCCCAGCAAGTATATGCATGAGCAGTATCAACACTAATTGAACACACAAAAAACGATACCAATATTAATTTATATATTTTTCCACTAAACATTTTCTGCACTTTCCAATATTTTTTGTACAAATCTATCACACGAAGTTGGAGCACCTCTTCTATCAAAAGAGAACACACATTTATTAAAGAAATATCGCGTTAAAGATATGCCGTCAATAATTTCCATTAAATCGCTGTTGTCGCTTGCAATATTTCCGCCTAATGTGCCATTAATACTTTTACTACCATTGAGGAATAATGGCAAACGCAGTAATTTTTCTTTATATGGCTCACCTACCTCTTTATTTACAGCTCTACCTGTTTTAGGTGATACATAATATAATGAATCACTTTCACCAGTTACAGCACATTTCTCCAGATCCAATCCATAGCCAAGCTCTGCAAGCAGATGTACCTCGAATATAACATAATCCTCTAGCCAGTTGCCGCCGCAAACAATTTTTTCTATCAAATCATAGACGACATTATAGATTTTAGTATTAACTTCTCTTTCTTGCATAACTCTATTAAGCAAGCTACATAGTGAGTTAACAGCATGTAATTTTAGTTTATCGAACATTATAACATGGGCATTATTTTTTATTGATTCGCAAGTAAAAAAACCCAAATGCTCTTCCAATCTTGCATTCCAGCTAACATGGATGAAGTTACATGGCTGACATATAGCTGCATATTTTTTTGCACTACTAACCATACCAGAATGCAAACCATGATTTTCAGTAAGAACACTCACCAGCAAAGAGTTCTCACCTTGCTTTTTTGTAGATATAATTATAGCTTTATCAGACCAGTTCATTACTTATATCCATATAAACATCACACATATGTATTACCAACCAATATATATCTATATATTTCAAAACACTAAATCTATTTTAGATTATTCGCTTAATTTTAGAAAAAATAATACAGAATATCTTATATATACCATAAAAATATTCGTATAAATTAACTAACTCAATAGTTTTTCTTTAAAAAAAAATAATATTTCGTTTGAGAAAACACGACATTTAGTATATGTTCTGGGAAATTTACTAAATAAACGGGTCGTAAAAAATGAAATTTGTTGTTTCTCTAGCAGTTGTTACATTAATTCTATCTGGTTGTCAGGCCAGATCAACATACACTAATTTTAGCTCCTCAAAAATCAAAGAAGACTATAGAACTGTCTATGGAAAAGTTAATATTACTTACAGAGATCACAAATTTGATAGACCATGCACATTATATTTCAATGATAGACCTGCGAAATCTTATACAATAGATAGCTCTGGTCTACTACTTACTACTCTGCCAGTAGGCAAAAACAATATAACATCCTTAAAATGCTCAATTGGCCCTAGAACAATATGGAAATTTGAAGATCTAGCATTTAAAATAAATCCTAAAATTAGTGCTACCGATATCGGCAACATAAATATTAACCTTGGTGACAATGAATTACATGATAAAGCTATTACAAATGCAGGAGCTGATTTCTTTGACTCTATAGGGCTATCTCTTGCAAGCCAGAAATTCAAAGATGCCTTTGATATAAGCATATCTCATAGTAAATTAACTAGCGATGAAAGAAAAGATATTATAACCAAACATCCTGAACTTAATAAAGCAAGTAACGGAAAATATATTCAAGCGGTTAAGCCTACTATACGATCTGTAAAAGTTGAAGGAACATTACCTAAAGCTTATAGAGCACGTTATAAAAACTAAGCTAAAACTACAGAAGAACAAACCTGAATTTTAAGAATAATTAGAATGCACGTATTATTTACGCTTGCCTTTGGTCTTCTAGTTTTCAATTGTTTTTTCAGATCAGAAATAAGCATATAAAAATATTACACTGCCAGTTATTTTACTAGATTATTATTTTTTGTGGTTGCGTTACAAAAATGCAGAGATATAGTAACTATGTTGGTTATTAGTGCTATTAGCATTAAATATTCAGCTGTTTCTATAACATTAAAGGATATTCAAATATGGCTTTCTGGAAATCTCTTCACCTATGGCAAAAAATTATGTTTGGTATGATTCTAGGAATCATAGTAGGTGCTATATTATCTCCTGATGCAGGAATTATTGCTCCACCAGTAGATGGAGAAACGCCCCTTGCAGAAAGCTTCAAGCCGATTGGAACTTTATTCATCAATATGATTAAAATGCTGGTAGTTCCACTAATATTCTTCTCTCTAATTTCTGGAGTTACCTCCATGAGAGACCCTAAAGTTATGGGAAGAGTTGGACTAAAAGCTTTTGGCGTATATATGATAACCACAGTTTTTGCTATCGCTATTGGCCTATTCGCTGGATATATAATACAGCCAGGTGCAGGAGTTGAAATAGTCGTTGAAACTAAAGCTGTTGCCAAAGATCCACCTAGTTTCGTAAATATGATTCTTAGCCTAGTCCCTACGAATCCTATAGAAGCACTTGCGGAAGGAAAAATTCTTCAAATAATCTTTTTCTCAATTATGTGCGGTATATCTTTAGTACTAATAGGAAAGAAAGCAGATAAAATAATTGAAATTAATGAATCACTATCTGAAATGATGTTTAAAATGACGCATATCGTTATGGCATATGCTCCTATTGGCGTATTTGGCCTTATGGTATGGATAACAGGTACACAGGGTATTGAAGTATTACTATCATTAGGAAAACTAGTTATAGCATTCATGATTGGATTATTAATACATATAATATTCGTTTATGGAACTGCGATAAAAGTAATTCTAAAACTAAGCCCCATAAGATTTATACAAAATATAGGTAATGCATTAGCTGTAGCATTTTCTACATCAAGCAGCTCTGCAACCTTGCCTGTCACTATGGAAGTCGCTGAAGAAAATCTTGGAGTTTCAAATGAATCGGCCAGTTTTGTATTACCACTTGGCGCAACGATCAACATGGACGGAACGGCACTATATCAAGGTGTATGTGTTATGTTTGTTGCACAAGCAATGCAAATTGACCTTAGTATGGCGGACTGGATAACAGTTATCATGACATCAACCCTTGCATCCATTGGAGTTGCAGGCATACCTGGTGCTGGTATAGTCATGCTAGGAATGGTTTTATCATCTGTTGGACTACCTGTTGAGGCTGTCGCTATAATTATTGGAGTAGACAGAATACTCGACATGATGCGTACAGCAATCAATGTTACAGGAGATAGTTTTGTCTGTACTTTAGTTGATAAGTCAGAAGGTAAGTTCAATGAAAAAATCTTCTATCAGGAAAATAAGGAATAGAGTAAGAACCTATTTTTAGTTATATTTTTGAGTAATTATTAAGGGCTTGTAGTAACAATGTCATTCATAAGCGAAGTAATTTTTTCTCATAAACCAGATGAAGAAACTAGAAACACTTCAGCGTATGACTTTTCTTTTAAGAATATAAAGAATGGTGATGATTTAAATTTATCTGATTATAAAAACAAACTTATAATCATTGTAAATACAGCCTCAGAATGCATGTTTACCAAGCAGTATAATGATTTACAAAAAGTGTATGATCAATATCGCTATAGAGGCCTCGTGATTATTGCCGTTCCATCAAATGACTTTGGGAAACAAGAGCCTGATAGCAACAATAATATAAAAAAATTCTGCCGTACTAACTTTGGTACAGAATTTCCAATAACAGAAAAGACTATAGTAAGCGGAGACAACGCACATGGATTTTACAAATGGGCTGGGAAATATCTTGGACAATCATCAAAGCCTAAATGGAATTTTTATAAATATATAATTACTCCAGATGGAGAATTAATTGATTTCCTTTTGCCTTTTACCAAAATCACATCTAAGAAAGCTATACACATTATAGAAAATAATCTACCGAGAAATTAATGACTCAAATTTTATCCAATCAAATACATACCAAAACTTCTGAACATTTACTGAAGTTAAAGGAACATAAAGGGGATAAAATCAAAGTTGGAGAGATAATAGAAGGATTCCATGATGCTGGTTTTGCTATATTGATAATTATATTCTCTATTCCTGTAGCACTACCATTACCAGCCGTTGGAGTTGCGAGTATATTGGCAATTCCTGTAGTTATACTGTGTGCTCAATTAGCTGTAGGGCGTAAATCACCTTGGTTACCTAGCAAAATAGCCAATAAAGAGATTTCCATGAGCTTTCTTAACAAAGCAGTTGATAAAGCAATACCATATTTTGAGAAAATTGAAATGCTATTAAAACCAAGACTATCTATATTTAGCGGAATTTTAGGGGAGAAAATAATCGGTACTGCATGTCTAATATGCTCTATATCAGTTCTTATGCCACTGCCTTTTTCTAACACCGTACCCAGTATGGGAATTGTAGCTATGGCTATTGGACTAATAGAAAGAGATGGTATAATTATTATTGGCGGTATGATGATTGGCGCGTTGGGCATATCTTTAACAGTCTTAATTTTTATAGTTGGAAAAGAGGTGTTTGATAGATTTGTTGAATACTCTAAATCATATGTTACAGATTATATGGAATATATACATTTTCTATATTCATACATATAACCCGACTAACTAATAAAAAACTAATGGCAAAAAATAATCAGCAACAAACTCGCTTTATTATTTTGACCTTTATATAGTTTTTTGATATTAAAATTCCTTAACAAAAACATGAGAGAAATTACAAATCATGAATGCACGTGATACAGTTATCGTACCAATACATAAAGCTGGATACCCATTTATTGCAATTTTTATACTAATAACTATTGCAATGGCCGTTTTTATACCAGCTCCATTCGGGCCTTCTCTTGGATGGGTTGGAACTATAGCAACAGCATGGTGTATATATTTCTTCCGCAATCCATATAGAGTTACACCTGATAAAGAAGGGCTAATTGTTGCAACAGGTGATGGTGTAGTTCACATGATAGAGAAAGCTGCTCCTCCTCCTGAGTTAGAAATGGGTGAAGAACCTTTAATTAGAATTAGTACATTCCTGAATGTATTCAATGTGCATGTTAATCGAGTCCCCGTTGCTGGTAAAATAACAAAACTTCACTACCATAAAGGAAAGTTTTTCAATGCGGCTCTAGATAAAGCAAGCTTAGAGAATGAAAGACAATCGGCCATTGTTGAAACCAAAGATGGAACTCAAGTTGCATTCGTTCAAATAGCAGGTCTTGTTGCAAGAAGAATACTGTGCTTTCTAGAAGATAATCAAGAAGTTAAAACTGGTGAACAATATGGAATAATTAGATTTGGAAGCAGATGTGACGTATATCTTCCAAAGGGAATTGAGCCTCTTGTTACTGTTGGACAATTATGCATAGGTGGAGAAACCATCCTTGCAGATTTAAATAGTGAAGAAAAAGCTAGAACTGGAACTAAACATTAGGCTATATTGTAATTTAAGTTTTATAGTCTAATATTAAATAACCGAGATTACATTGACCAAAAAGACTGAAAATAAGAAAACAAACACCATTTCTATAATCAAACTTGTTCCCAATATGGTAACAATCATTGGTCTTTGCATTGGTCTTTCATCTATTAGATTTGCCTTCAAGGAACAATGGGAAATAGCAGTAGCATTTATTATTTTTGCTTCTTGTATTGATGGAATTGATGGTTTCCTAGCCAGAAAACTAGATGCTTCTAGTAACTTTGGAGCGCAGCTTGACTCATTATCTGACTTCTTAAATTTTGGAATAGCACCTCCTATCGTAGTTTATTTATGGCTTAAATCGAATGATTGGCTTCCTGATAAAGGTGACTTTGGATATGGAATTGGCTGGGCAACTGTTCTATTATTTGTAACATGCTGTGCTATTAGGCTTGCAAGATTTAACTGCGAGCTTGAAGATGCAACAGAAGAAGAGCCAGATTATACTAAAAAATTCTTTACTGGAGTACCAGCACCTGCTGGAGCTATATTTGCATGTGGACCAATGATTACAACATTTGCTCTATCAGATAATTATCCAGCATTTTTTGAATATATTGATTTTGTTCAGAACCCATTTTTTGCATGTTTTAATCTTATTATAGCAGCAATTTTAATGGCAAGCAGAATACCAACCATTTCTTTTAAGAAGATAAAAATACCTAAAGAAAGGGTTCATATTGTACTTATTTGTGTAGCCGTTGCTCTAGCATTTCTCTTCACTGAGCCTTGGCTAGCAATGGTTTGCGTTGGATTATGGTACTATGTATCCCTCCCCCTTTCTTCAAGAAAGTTCATGAAATTAAAAAATGAATATTTAAGTAAAAATGAATCTGAAAAAAAATAATAAGCCAAAATCTGAGATAAATTACTATGTAAATTTATTAGGGATATTTTTGTTTATATTTTCGATATACGCAATACATAAAGGTTTTATTCATTTTGAGGATGATAAATCTAATAAAATTTCTAGTCTATACGAAGTAAAAATAGCTTTAGTAACTATATTTGCAGCAATCATACCTATTATATTTTTTGATATTTTTGTTTTTAAAATGTTCAAGAAGGAGCAGGCAAAATTATCCGCTCAGAATAAATTCGATATAAAACGAATTCTGATGAAACTTTTTGGTCTTGTTATTACATTTGCATCGATATTATTTATATATTGGTTGCTACCAGAATATGGAGATTGGTATAAAAGATATTTCTATCTTCTTGACTTTATTTTGTACCCCTCCTTAATCTTCGCTCTATTTTACTTTCCTTTTGTTGACAAAAAAATGGATAACCCTTTTGATGGATATTGGCATGTATCAAATCTAGTACTAAGTATCTTTATTAAAAAACAGAGAGAAAAAATTAATAAGTCCATTCTTGCGGAGCATGGAAGAAACTGGTCAGTAAAAGCCTTTTTCTTTCCACTTATGTTTATATTTCTATCTAATGATATAGTTTTTCTGTTAAAATTTGATTACTCAACAGTAGATTTTTCTCTATCAGCCTTTGACACCCCACAAAAATTCGGACGCTTATTTGATTTCCTTTACTCATTTATCTTTACAATAGATGTAGCATTTGCTGCTATTGGTTACATGATGACCTTCAGAATACTGAACTCCCAAATACGTTCTGTTGAACCAACAATCTTAGGCTGGACAGTCTGCATAATGTGCTACCCTCCATTTTGGGCTGGATTTTTCTCTAACACATATTTTGCATATAACAATGATTATTACTGGGGCGCATGGCTTTCTAAAACCCCTGAGATTTATGTTATTTGGGGAAGTGCAATATTGATTTTAATTGCGATATATACATTAGCAACAATTGCTCTAGGTTATAGATTTTCTAATCTTACATATCGTGGATTAGTCACATCAGGACCATATAGATTTACAAAGCACCCAGCATATATAACGAAATGTCTAAGCTGGTGGTTAATTTCAATACCATTTATTTCCGATGATGGTTGGACTTCTGCACTAAAGATGTCATTAATGCTTGCAGGACTATGCTTTATATATTTTCTTAGAGCCAGAACAGAAGAAAATCACCTTTCTAATTACCCCGAATATGTTGAATATGCAGAATGGATAAATGAAAGAGGAATATTTAGATTTGTAGGAAAACTAATACCATTTTTAAAATATAGTGAAGAGAGATCTAAAAAATCTGGAAGTATTATATGGAGCAAAAAACAGTAATTACAATTACTTATAGATTGACTAAATTGAAGCCACAAGACTTAATAATACTAGGAAAATTCTTTAGAAATAAGATTTCACAGTTACCTTATTACCTTTACCATAATATTGAACTTCATCAAAACTCATAGTTTTTGAGAGCATAATACCCCTACCTGAAAAATCAGTAGTTCCTACTTCTATATCATCCTGCATATAGTTTTTCCAGTTAAATCCATCCCCTTGATCCTCAATTGTTACAAGCACAAACTTGTTGTTGCACTCATAATCAACTTTAACTATTCTATCCTTATATTTATCTAGCTCTAATCTTCTTGATACTTCATCAAATATTTTTCCCTTTTTAAGAAGCTCTTTCTTTTCATCACATGTAATACCAAGATTACCATGCTCTATTGAATTCATCATTATTTCACTTAAACCTATAACTGCTGATTCAGGATCAGGAAAGCATGTTGCTAACATAACAGATAGACTATTACATTGTTCTACAGTTTTATATTCAAAGTTACCGGAATTGACAAAACTAGCAACATCCTTATTTGATCTAAAACTCTCTAATGTATTCCTTTTATATTCGCTATCTATTAAAGCATGCTGAATAACATCAATCAGTTCAGCATGATTTATTGGCTTTGTTAAATACTGAAATGCACCAGCTTTAATTCCATCAATAATATCTTCTTTAACATCCATTCCTGTCAGCATAATAACTGGTATATGCCTTAATTCTTTATCTAACTTCATATCTTTTAAGATATCAATTCCATCGATTTCATCCATCATTCTATCAATAATTATTACATCAAAAACATTTTCTTCTTCATGCAGAACTTCAATTATATTGCTTGCATCATTCATTACATAAGGTTCACACCCTTCAATTGTCTTAACGATACTTTCAACAAACATTGTTATGACTCTAGAATCATCAACGATAAGAATTTTATGAACCATCACTTCCCCAATCTTATGATTTTTACTCTATAAAAATATCTTAGGCTATAGGAAGAAGCAAGACTCAATCCAAAGAATTGACTATTATTGACACATCTCTCTATGGTTGTATCATTAAAATTTCTAACCTAGAAACAATTTTATTAACTAGTTTTACGAATTTCTTTGCTTTTTCTGGATTAAATACCTTATTCTTTTTATCTTTTTGAGCAATTATTTTCCATTTATATAAAGATTTAATAGATTTGATTTCTCCTTCGGATAATAAACTTTTTCCTCCTGATAAAGACTCTATAAGAATATCTGTGGACATATTTTCTGTTTTAAGATCATTCATATATGCGATATTTAGTAATATCTTTTCAAGCAACATCCAGCCTTGTAATATTGTCTCACGCGGCATTATTTCTGCCATTTTATCTAATGAATAATTACAATTACCAGCTAATCTATCTTTTACATTTGTGCAGAAACCCCTACTATTACAAACAGCACCCTCTGAGCAATTCTCATCACTTTTACATATACAGCCATTTTTAGAACATAATCCAACACCAGAGCATAATCCGTCAGTACATGTAGAATCCTTCCCACAATCAACATCTCTTTTACATTCGCAAACTGTTACTTCCTTATCAATACCTTCTAAAGACCCATATTCTTCTGCTGAATTTTCTGTATTGCTTAACTCTTTAGAACTATCTTCCGAATCTTTCCCTCCGTAAGAAGATGAGCCATCTGAAGATGATTCATCTATATCATTTCCATTTGATGACCCGCTTGATCCACTACTTCCAGAAGACCCCGAACTACTGCTTCCACTTGATGAAGAAGTTTCTCCTCCATCACTTCCGCTTGATGATCCGCTAGAAGAACCATTTGAAGAATTATCATTTCCTGATGAGGAAGACTCTCCTCCATCATTCCCACTTGATGATCCACTAGATGAACTGCCAGTAGATGATTCTGACCCACTACTACTTCCTGAAGAACCCGTTGATGATCCACTTGTTGTACTTCCAGAGCTTCCGCTTCCAGAGCTTCCGCTGCCAGAACTTCCACTACTTGTGCTTCCGCTTCCTGAGCTGCTACTGCTTCCACTTGATGATGAAGAAGATTCTCCCCCATCATTTCCACTAGATGAACCACTTGTTGACCCACTTGATGTACTTCCTGAAGAACCAGTTGACGAACCGCTTGTTGAACCTGATGTACTACTCCCACTACTTGTTGTACTTCCAGAACTTCCACTGCCACTAGTACTGCTTCCACTTGCAGATGTTGATGATGATATTACACCTGACGAAGATGATGAAGTAGAACTTGTTGAAGATGTATTTACACCAGAAGAACTACCACTCGAGCTAGTCGTTGAACCACCGCTAGTGCTTGTTGAACCTGAAGAACTACCTCCAGAAGTGCTAGAGGCACTTGTTGAACTACCACCTGTACTGGAAGTACTTGTTGAACCTGACGTACTACCACTTGTACTGGAAGTACTTGTTGAGCCACCGCTAGTGCTTGTTGAACCAGATGTACTACCTCCAGAAGTGCTAGAGGCACTTGTTGAACTACCACCTGTACTGGAAGTACTTGTTGAGCCAGATGTACTACCGCTAGAAATAATACCACCTGAAGTGCTAGAACTTGTTGTTGACCCAGATGTACTACCGCCTGAGCTTGTTGTTGAACTTCCGCTAGTGCTTGTTGAGCCAGATGTACTGCTACCCGAACTAATTCCAGATGAAGTTGAAGATGTGCTCGTACCACCAGAAGAGCTTATAATTCCCGAACTACTTCCGCTCCCTCCTGATGTACTACTGCCTGAGGTACTAGATGAACCTGATGTACTACTAGCTGATGTACTTCCTCCGCTTGAACTTACCAGAGGATTATTAGGTGGATCTAACTCGTTTAAATCTCTTGATTCCACATCTCCAACTATGGAAATAATGTTAAATCCAATTATCAAAAACAGGGTAATTACACCTAAGATATTTCTATAATTTTTATTTTTTAACATTTTATATACCTTTCAACCTTATATTGATTGTATTTTTATACTATTAATCAGAATGAAGTCCTTACAAATAAAGCGCACAAGCCTATCTCATAGGTCAAGTTATATTCATCTATAGGACCAGTGTTATCAATATAACAAAATGGTGAAAAACCAGCATTAGGGGTTCTTATCAAACCATTTGTTGGATATCCATCATCCATTTTATTATCAATTTGCCATGAATTAACAGGTAGTAAATGATATGCATTTGGATCAGTTTCATCTAAACCCAATACGAATACATTTCTCTGAGGAAATAAATTTATCCCACTAGCAACATACATACCAACCTTATTGAGAGCAGTTAAAGGAGCGCCCTCACCATATTTAGTATTTGTTCCATTGAAGCTACCATCTATCAAAGCAGCTTGACTCAAATGTCGCCAAAACTTCATATTTTCATCATTAGATTCGTCAGATGTTAGTAGACCATTACCCTTTTGAATACTTGTAACAGGATCAAATCCGAATTCAGCATCCATACGTAGATCACCCGGCAAACCTCCATATTTTATAACAAACAGATTCACTGCCGTTTCATAATCTCTAATTTGTGAAACCGTGTTATTGACCTTTGCATTTTCTAATAAGAATCGCCCTATCAGCACCCCACTAACTATCAATCCAATTATGATTAGTACTACTGATAATTCAACTAATGTAAAACCATTATGTGACCTACTGCAGGGAATTCCATCTCTGTATTTTTGTTGACTACTAGGCAAGCCAATGTGCATTTTTTTATTAAAGAACCTTGGCATTACACCCCCTTATATACAAAATAAGTAATACCAAATTACAATTAAATTATTTAATTACACAATGTAATTATAGTACAAATGGGGTAAAAAATCAAATAATCACTAACCATAGTGTTTTTACTTGTAAATAACATATAAAACTCTTGTATTTTATATATTATATGATATTAACGACATCCTATATTATTCAGATGTTTTTGTATTTCAAAAATAATCTGTTTATTATCGATAATATTGAATCTGGCTTTTAAATCATAGGAACAGTTATGGCTCGTGTTACAGTTGAAGATTGCGTAAGTAAAGTAGATGATAGATTTGAACTTGTTGTTCTTGCATCACGCAGAGCAAAAGACATTTACGCTGGCGCTCCTCTTACCATTGAAAGAAATGGTGAGAAAAATACAGTATTATCTCTTCGTGAAATAGCTGATGACAAAGTATCAGTTGATGAACTAAGAGGAAAAATGGTTAAATCTTTCCAAAGAGAAACCATTGTTGATGATGATCTATATATAGATGATGAAACATCTACAGAAGCAGTATCCCAACCTATTGAAAAAATTGGCGGACTTACTTCAGTAGAAGATTCTGGTGCTGATGAAGCGTTTTCTGATGGAACGTCATTCTCAGAAGATAATCTTGATGTAAAAGACTAAATATCTATTAGTATTATATCCCATGAATCAGGAGACCAAAGCAACTGACTCCAAAAAAAAAGAAGATGCATCTGATACGACTAAAAAACCAGATGCTCCGAAGAAAGATCATTGCCCAGGACATAATCTCTATAAAAAGATTGAAGCAAATAACCCCTCATACGATAAAAAACTTGTTCAGAAAGCCGTATATTTCGCGGTAAAACACCATGGAAGCCAAAAAAGAGCTTCTGGTGAGCCTTATTACCAACACCCTATATCTGTAGCAGAAATTCTGGCTGATTTAAATATGGACATTACTACCATAGTAACAGCCATTTTACACGATACTGTCGAAGATACTGAAATAACTGCAAAAGACATCAAAAAGGAATTTGGTAAAGACGTATCAATACTGGTTAATGGTGTAACTAAGTTAACAAAAATGGAATTACCATCCGAAAGCGAAAGACAGGCTGAGAATTTCCGAAAGCTACTTCTTGCAATATCCGAAGATATACGTGTTCTACTGGTAAAATTAGCTGATAGACTGCATAATATGAGAACCTTACAATATATTAAAAAGCCGGAAAAAAGGCTTCGCATAGCAGTTGAGACCATGGAAATATATGCACCGCTGGCTGAAAGAATCGGTATGCAGAATATTAAAGATGAATTACAAAATATCGCTTTCAAGGAAATAAACCCTGAAGGTTTTGAGTCTGTTATAAATAGATTAAGCCAACTTAAAGAAACCGATAAAGAAATAATCCTTAAAATATCTACAAAACTAGAAAAGATATTAAAGGATAGCAAGCTGAAGCCCCTAATTTCAGGAAGAGAAAAAAAGCCGTATTCTATATGGCGTAAGATGCACAAAAAGAATGCTACATTCGAACAGCTTACCGATATAATAGCCTTTAGAGTTATACTTAATGATATAGGTGAATGTTATCAGGCACTTGGTATAATACACTCTAACTTCAATGCAGTTCCTGAATATTTCAAAGATTACATAAGCACACCAAAAGTAAATGGTTATAGCTCCCTACACACTGTTGTAATTGGCCCAGAGAATAAAAGAATTGAGATCCAAATAAGAACTGAAGATATGCACGAGGTTTCTGAGGTTGGTGTTGCAGCTCACTGGTCATATAAACAAGGAATGGACTATAGTTTTGATGGCAAACAATATAAGTGGATAAGAGAATTACTGCATATCGTTTCGCAAGAACAAGGATCTACTGAATTCATGGAAGATACAAAACTGGAAATGTATCACGATCAAGTATTTTGCTTTACACCGAGAGGAGACCTCATTGCCCTCCCTGTTGGAGCTACCGCAGTAGATTTCGCCTTTGCAGTACATTCCGAAATTGGAAAAACATGTGTCGGTGCAAAAATTAACAACAGAATTATGCCACTAAGAACCAAACTTCAAAATGGCGACCAAATTGATATATTACAATCGAACTCTCAAACACCGTCTAAATCGTGGGAAAGCTTTGTAATAACTGGAAAAGCGAGATCAGAAATACGAAAATTCCTCAAAAATGAGAAGGAATCTGAATATATCAATCTAGGAAGAACATTACTTGAGAAATCTCTAATACAGGAGAAAATCACTCTTGATGATGAACTTATTGAGAGCAACCTTGATAAATTTAATAAAAACAAAGTTAGCGATGTATATAAAGCTTTAGGAGAAGGGCTATTAACAAAAGTTGAAGTCTTTGAAATATTATTCCCCGACAGAAACCAACAAAAGAAGAAGAACTCAATTTTCTCAATATTTAAAAACAAAAAAGAAACCATTGCTGATGCATCGGTAAAAATTCCAATAAGCGGCATTTCAAAAGGAATGGCTATCCATTATGCAAGCTGTTGCCACCCATTGCCAGGTGAAAATATCATTGGTATAATTAATAGTGGCAATGGAATAACCATACATACTAGCGGCTGCAATGAACTAGAATACTTCCTAGACAATCCAGAAAGATGGGTAAATGTCTTCTGGGAAGACAAAGACATAAACAACTTTTTCGTAGTAAGAATTAATGCTGTCCTAGCCAACAAAAAAGGAGCTTTAGCAGATATAGCTAGCTCTCTTGCAAAGGAAGAAACTAATATAACTAACTTTAGAATCATCAATAGAGCTAATGATTTTTACGAAGTAATACTTGATATTGAAGTCCTAAATATAGCACATTTCAAGAAAGTAATGAAAACACTCTCCGCATTGAAAGTAGTTCACACTATACAACGCTACAAAGAAGGAGAGGATACTCAGAATGGACAATAGTCGTATCAGATTAGGCGTAAATATTGATCATGTTGCAACAATAAGAAATGCTCGTGGCGAAAAATATCCTGACCCTGTTTATGCTGCAAAATTAGCTGAGAAAGCTGGAGCAGATGGAATTACAGCACATCTTCGAGAAGATAGAAGACACATAATAGATAACGACATCAGAAGACTAAAAGCGGAGATATCAATACCATTAAATATGGAAATGGCATCTACTGATGAAATGGTATCAATAGCATCATCAGTAAAACCCAATGCATGTTGTATTGTTCCTGAAAAAAGAGAAGAACTGACTACCGAGGGCGGTCTTGATATTATTTCAAATAAAAGTAAACTACTTACCCACGTAAATGAGCTAAAGAAACACAATATTAAAATATCTCTTTTTATTGACCCAGATTTTGATCAAATTGAAGCAGCAAAAGAAATTGGTGCAGATATCATCGAATTACATACCGGTACATATTGTAAGAATTTTGACAAAGAAAGACAGCTTGCAAAGCCTATTGAGACTCACAAAGAACTCAAAAGATTGTTTGAAGGCGCAGAATTAGCTGAAAAATTATCATTAGAATGCCATGCTGGTCATGGACTAACTTATGAATCAGTCGGTGCAATTGCACAAATAGAGCAAATCAAAGAACTGAACATAGGGCACTTCATCATAGCTGAATCCATATTTGTTGGAATAGAAGATTGCATCCGAAATATGCGTTATTTTATAGATAAAGAAATATCAGAATGATTCTAGGAATTGGCACAGATTTAGTCGATATTCAACGAATAGAAAAATTAATTGAGTCTTCTGAATTTATATCAAAAATATTTACAGATAATGAAATAACTAAATCCAACAACATTACTGATAAGAAGAAAAAAGCAAGTTACTTTGCCAAAAGATTTTCTGCAAAAGAAGCTTTCTCAAAGGCTCTAGGAACTGGATTTGGAGAAGTTTTGGCCTTCAAGGATATTGAAATATTAAATAATGAAAAAGGTGCTCCGTACTTTAACATTTCAGATAATATAGATTGTTATATAAAGGAATTTCATAATATAAATTCATACGAAGTTCATCTTTCTTTAACAGATGAGTATCCTTATGCTCAATCTTTTGTTATACTAAGCAAATAAATTGCAACAAATAGCAGAGAAATCTATGGATCATATCTTTAAAAAAAATATAAATGCTACTATTCAGAAAGCCCATAAAAGACTAGACTCAGCAATGGATGAAGTACTCGCAGTTTCAGATGATCCAAGTGAAAGAAATAAAATCACCTTAACAACCACAAGAGCCCATAAAAGACTAGATGCAGCAGCAAATATTATTTACAGCGCAATTGATGAAGAAGAAAAAGAAATAGATGCACTATTTGATATTAATCATACAGTCGAAGTTAATAAAGATTCATCAGAGATAATTGATCATCACTCAAGGGTTATTCAACACGAGACAAAAGATGGAGCACCTACCTTTATAGAAAAAATAGATATTTTTGACTATGAAGATGATGACGATTTCTCTTTCTCATCAATTGAATCAAAAACAGTATCACTAAACAAAGATTAATTATATTTTTTGCTTAAGGCCACAATTGAATACGGCAGTCATTGAGTATATTACCCCTTCCCATGCTGTCTTATGCAATTTTTCTGGATGTTCATCAGTCCATTTTAGATAGACTTTAATTATTTGCAACCAAGTAACTTCTTTAGGAAAACAAATTTTTCCATATCCTGATGTACCCTTACTTATATCATAGTAATTTTTAATACCTCGTATATATCCGAAGCACAAACCGTATCCCAATTCATTGTAACGCTTACCATTCTGTGCCATTATTACATTTTTGCACGCATCGGCTAAACCACTGACCTTGGAAATATTAAACTCTTTTTTAGGCTTATCTACTCCCATTTCATTTGTGATTAAGACATTTCTTTTAAATGCCTGTTTAGTGGGTACAGAATAAGTGCTGTAACTATTAGTATTTTTCTTAGGAACATTATTTACAGCAGCTCTACCATTGTTCGCATTAATAAAAGTTCTTCCATTTCCAACATTAACAGTAGTTCTTCCATTTCCTGTATTTATTGCTGTTCTACCTTTAGAAGGAGTATTCTGTTGCTTAGAGTTATTACCATTTTCAAGATTTTTATAGCCCGTAATCCTTATTTTAGACTTGTTAACTGAAGAATTTGTAATAACATATTCTGGTTCAGCCATCGTGGCACAAGGAACAATACATATCGTCATCAGTAAAAAAATCTTTTTTAACATATTAACCTTCTATTTTTAGATTTTAGGAATCCATTTCAGCCATTGCTGCCGCCATTGGGTCATCATCTCCATCCATTTCAGCCATTGCTGCCGCCATTGGGTCATCGTCCCCATCCATTCCAGCCATCGCTGCTGCCATAGGATCATCTCCACCAGCCATTGCCGCCGCCATTGGGTCATCATCTGAAGAAGATTGCTTTTCATCACCGATAAATTCCCTAAGCTCCATACCAACATACTCATTTAGAACAATTACATCTGCATATGCAACAGTGTGGTTATTTACTCTAACTTCTATTTGGTCATCTTTATGCTGATTTAACATGAAAATTGCACCTTGACCAAGCTTCAAAAATTGCTCGATAGGCATTTTAATGACACCAAGAACTGCTGTTATTTCAACATTTACATCACCAATTGATTTTAGTTTACTAAAACCAGAGCTAATATCTTCTAATTTTTCCGTAGCCATATGAACCCGAGAAGCCAATCCTTTATATCAGAAATAATAATATACTAACTTTGGTAAAAAACAAAATTTTAGTGAGATATACAAATATATAACTATAATTTATAAATATATGTATATATTAGGTACTATTTTTGGTAAATAACGCTCGATTATGAGAATATACTAGCTTTAATCGCCTCTATAGCCTCATCTGCTTTGGATATATCTGTTCCTCCACCTTGAGCAAAATCAGCTTTTCCTCCACCACCTCTACCACCTAGAGATTCAGTTCCTATTTTTATCAAATCAGCTGCACTATATTTATCGGTTATGTTAGGAGTAATAGATATTACGATTCCTACCTTATCATCATTTTTAGTAATAATTACTACAAAGCCTTTATCAACCTTATTGTTAAATAGTCCTGTGAATTTCCTGAGTTCTTTAGGATGAACATTATTTAAAATAACACCGTAATATACAAGATCTTCGATTTTATCAGCGGTTTCTATTCCCTGAATGAATTTTTCTAACTCACTATTTATATTACCCTGCTGTTTAGCTTTTTTATCGCCCTGTTCTTTAATACGCTGTTCTTCTTCCTGTTTTTTCTTGGCTTCATCTGCAATAAATTTATCAACTCCAGAGCCTGTTCTAGCCTCTATACGCCTTATTCCAGCTGCTACAGAGGATTCTTTAATTATTTTAAACTTATCAATATCAGCAGTATTTGCAACGTGAGTTCCTCCACAAAGCTCTACAGAATATAAAGCCTCTACTGAAGAACCAATCTGATTTCCCATAGATAATACACGTACTTTCTCACCATATTTTTCACCAAACAGAGCCATAGCCCCCTGCTTTACAGCTTCATCTGGAGTCATTATCTTTGTTGATACATCTGATTTTTGATTAATAACTGCATTTACTTCATTTTCAATTTTTTCTAGTTCTTCATTAGAAACTGCTTTAGAATGACTAAAATCAAAACGGAAATAATCACCCTCAACCAATGAACCTTTTTGCGTCACATGATCACCTAAGTTATTTCTTAATGCTGCATGCAGAATATGAGTAGCTGAGTGATTAGCCCTGATATTGTTGCGCCTTTTATTATCGATAGCCAAGTCAACATCATCACCAACGGAAATTGTACCTTCATTTACTTTGGAAATATGAGCAAAGATCTTTCCAATTTGCTTTTTGGTATCACTAACATATATTTCACATTCTGATGATTTTATTTTACCCTTATCGCCAGCCTGACCACCAGATTCTGCATAAAATGGGGTTTGATTGGTAACTATAATTACTTCATCATTTTTTGAAGCATTTTCAGTATTTTTACCATCCTTAATAATTGCCAGTATTTTTCCACTCGCCTTATTTTTTGTATATCCAAGAAACTCTGTAGCACCATATTTATGTTCAATATCAAACCACAAATCGTCAGAACCAACATCACCAGAGCCTTTCCAAGCCGCTCTCGCACGAGTTTTTTGCTCTTCCATGCATTTATTATATGTATCAGTACAAACTTCAATTCCACGATTACGCAGAATATCCTGAGTCAAATCCAGTGGAAATCCATAAGTATCGTATAACTTAAAGGCTATATCACCATCAAGTACATCGCCAGACTTAAGGTTCACCAGAGATTCATCAAGTAACTTCAAGCCCCTACCTAGTGTTTCCTGAAATTTCTCTTCTTCTAATTTGATAGTCTCAATTATAAGATCTTGTGATAATAACAACTCGGGAAAAGCATCTCCCATTTCCTTAACAAGAGTTGGAACTAATTTATATATAACCGCCTCTTCACAACCCAAAATATGAGCATGGCGCATAGCACGACGCATTATTCTACGAAGAACATAACCACGCCCTTCATTACTAGGTATAACACCATCAGCTATAAGAAATGATCCAGAGCGAAGGTGATCTGATATAACTCTATGTGATGTTAATAAATCATCTTCACTGTTCGAAGTAAGTTTCTGAGATTCATCTATAATTCCTTTAAATAGATCTATTTCATAATTATTGTTAACATGCTGTTTAACGGCTGCCATACGCTCCAGACCCATACCAGTATCTATACATGGTTTAGGGAGATCAATTTGTGAACCATCTGCAAATTTCTCATATTGCATAAATACCAAATTCCAGATTTCAATGTATCTGTCGCCGTCTTCTTCCGGAGTACCTGGTTTTCCTCCCCAATATTGTTCACCATGATCATAGAAAATTTCCGAACATGGACCACAAGGACCTGTAGCACCCATTTCCCAGAAATTATCTTTAGTAGCAATACGGATTATTTTGTCATCAGAAAGACCTATCTCATTGTGCCAGATGTCATAAGCTTCATCATCTGTATGATATATTGTTATATAGAGTTTTTCAGCTGGTAATCCCATCCACTCATCAGAAGTAAGAAACTCCCAAGCATATTTAATAGCATCTTGCTTAAAATAATCTCCAAATGAAAAATTACCCAACATTTCAAAAAATGTATGATGCCTAGCTGTATATCCTACATTTTCTAAATCATTATGCTTTCCACCGGCACGAACACATTTCTGGCTGGTAGTAGCAGTTTTTATAATATTTCCATCTTTGTTATGTAAAGTTTCGGCACCGCTAAAAACATTCTTAAACTGATTCATCCCTGCGTTTGCAAACATCAAAGTTGGGTCATTGTCTGGAACAAGAGATGATGAAGGCATAACTTCATGACCTTTGCTCTTAAAGAAGTCTAGAAATGCACTTCTTATATCATTAACACTCGTCATTCTTGTCATTATTATACCAATTTAGAATATTATTTAACAAATGAGGGAGCGACGGCACATGGCATAATATTAGCCTCTCCCCAAACATCGTTAAGAACATACGGCTCTTTTTCTAACCACTCATGTAATTCATCTTCACTAGGAAAATCAACAATTATAGATGAGCCAATCATGTTACCATCATCATCCAATAAGGCAGCACCCATTATCATATTGCCCTTTTCCTTATATTCCGAAATAAGCTTTATATGAGCCTCTCTAGACTCCATTCTACGTTCTTGAGCACCATCATCATCATTATCATATGCCAATACAAGATATTGCATTTCTTTCTCTCTAAATTTATAAAACTTTATACAGCTTCTTTTTGTGTATCTTCATTGTTAGATTCATCAGCAGCAACTTCTTCTCCGCTAAAAAGAGAGCGTATTTTTGTTTCTATCTCATCAAATATTTCCGGATTATCAAGAAGGAATTTCTTAGCATTCTCACGACCCTGACCTATACGTTGACCATTATATGAGAACCATGAACCAGCTTTCTCAACAAGTTCTGCTTTTACACCCATATCAATGATTTCACCGACTTTTGAAATACCTTGACCATATATGATATCAAACTCAACAGTTTTGAATGGAGGAGCAACCTTATTCTTAACTACTTTTACTCTAGTTTGATTACCAATAATTTCGTCTTTATCTTTTATTGCACCAATTCTACGTATATCAAGTCTTACAGATGCATAGAATTTAAGAGCATTACCGCCAGTTGTTGTTTCTGGGTTACCAAACATAACACCAATTTTCATTCTGATCTGATTAATAAATATTAGACCACAACCTGTTTTAGCAACAGATGCAGTTAATTTTCTAAGAGCCTGACTCATCAAACGAGCTTGCAGACCCATATGAGAATCACCCATTTCACCTTCAATCTCGGCCTTTGGTACAAGAGCAGCAACAGAATCAATAATTACTAGATCAATAGCACCCGAACGAACCAATGTATCTGCTATTTCCAGAGCTTGCTCACCAGTATCAGGCTGTGAAACTATCAACTCATCAATATTAACTCCCAAATTTCTTGCATATACAGGATCTAGAGCATGTTCAGCATCAATAAAAGCAGCTGTACCACCAGCCTTTTGACACTCTGCAACCGCATGAAGAGTCAGTGTTGTTTTACCAGAGCTTTCAGGGCCATAAATTTCAATAATACGTCCTTTTGGAATACCACCTATTCCTAATGCCGTATCTAAACCAATAGAACCCGTTGATATAGCCTCTATATCAAGAACATTATGTTGTCCAAGTTTCATTATAGAACCTTTACCGAAAGATTTTTCTATCTGACTTATTGCCGACTCGACTGCCTTTTGCTTATCCATTTTTGCTCCTAAAATATATTATTTTGATCAAAAGATCATAATTCCAAGGAAATATATACCATAAAATTCTAAATATCGACCTAAATAAAGGTAGGTTTTTATATTTTTATTGAAAAAAACAATTTACATTACTAAATGGGTTTTAATTATGTTATAATTTAAGTTCAGTGTGATTATTATATATTAGAAATATGCAAGCAGAATTTCAGTCTCTTACTATTCTTCCTCGAATAAGTTCTTGCAACAGCGAGAGCAATTCGTACAAGGTTTTTTCTGATATAGATAACTTTATTGAGGTACAAGCTGATACAGCAATGGATGCAATAATCAAAAGCAATGTAGAATATCCTCTAAAAGTAATTAAGAGCGGTTCTCATAATAAAAGAATACTTCATATACAAGATCTAAATAACACCTGTGAAGATCAGATTGATAATTCTGAAACACCAGAAAACAAAGAACAATTAACTGAGAATGCCGCACCTCCTCCCAATGATGTAGTCGAAAATAATGAAGAAACTGATGCAGCAAATAACACTGAAGATACCCCTCCCGAAACGGCAACAGAAACAACTTAATATTACAACTTAATTAAAAACACTGGACAATAATGATATTCTTCATTAAATCTCCCAATAATATTTAAGAAAACAACTCCAATCGTATAGATGGTATTTTTGACAGAAAAAGATATAGATCCATTACTTAATCTTGAAGAAGAGATAAATCGACTTCGTAAGGAAATGAATGCAGTAATTCTAGCACATTATTATCAGGATGATGAGATACAAGATATTGCTGATTTCGTCGGAGATTCTCTAGACTTATCAAAGAAAGCAGCCTCTACAGATGCAGAAGTTATAATTTTCTGTGGCGTTAAATTCATGGCAGAAGTAGCAAAAATATTGAACCCATCAAAGCTTGTTTTATTACCAGACTTAAAAGCAGGATGCTCATTGGAACAATCATGTCCACCTGATAAATTTAAGGAATTTAGAGATAATAATCCAGACCATATTGCTATCACTTATATAAATTGCTCTGCAGAAATAAAAGCATTGTCTGACATAATAGTCACATCTTCAAATGCCGAAAATATAATAAATAATATCCCAAAGGATCAAAAAATTATTTTTGCTCCAGATAAATATCTTGGTGGTTACCTAAATAGAAAAACAAATAGAGATATGCTTCTATGGAATGGGACTTGTCAGGTACATGAACAGTTTTCGGAAAAAGAAGTTGTAAAATTAAAAACAAAATATCCCGATGCAAATGTTATAGCACACCCAGAATGCACAGAAATACTGCTGAAATATGCTGATCATATTGGGTCTACAAAATCATTACTCGACTTCGTAGCTGCTAGAAATGGCGAATCATTCATTGTACTTACTGAGCCTGGCATAATCCATCAAATGAAAAAAAGATCGCCTGATTCAGCAATATATCAAGTTGCGGGAACAGAAGAAGGGTGTACATCTTGCAATGAATGCCCATATATGAAACTAAATACATTAGAAAAACTTTATTTAGCAATGAAGAATAAAGAACCCTCAATAAATCTTGAAGAAGGTTTAATCAATAAAGCAGAGCTTTCTTTAAATAGAATGTTTGAACTAGGCTTATAAATATTATACTGTTTTCAAATAGATAAGAATGGCTATTAAACCAAATAATTGAATAGCCGGATAATATTTGATTTTGCAACAAAATAATATAAGATATTTTAGCATTAAATGACTGAAAATTATAAAGAATCTGGGTTAAATAACCAAATTATACTAATTGGTAGAATACCCTTAATTCTTATATCTTTATTATTACTTATATTTCTTTTCTTAATTACTTTAACTTGGCCAATAAATGCGGATCATGGAAATTACTTTTCCTTAGGGGATGTAATTCTTGATGGTGGAATGGTCTATTCAGATGCATGGACAATGAAAGGCATTTTTATTCCTTATTTCTATGCATTACTAAGCTTACTCTTTGGTGACGTCAGCTGGGGATTAAGACTAGTGGATATTGTAATCGCATCTTATGGAGCGGTTGCTGGCTGGTATATAATTAACAAATTAACTGACAAATACACCGCCTGCATAGTTACAATCTGCTATCAAGTAAATTATTTTAATGATTACTATCTTTCTGCCCAACCAGAGATATGGATAGCTGTAGTTATCACCATTATGATGGCTATTTTATTCAGTGATAGTGGTAGATTTCTTAAGAGAAATGCAATAATTTCTGGGCTTTTACTGACCCTTATAGGATCTATTAAATTACCATATCTGATATTATGTATTTTACCTGTTTCCTATGCCTTAATATATTGCGACAGAAAATTCAAGAATGCTGTTAAATTCATTATAATCACGGGGTTAGTATCACTATTTTCAACTTCACTTATAATGTTATGGCTATTCTATAATGATGCACTAGAAAGCATGATCGAAATACAATTTGGATATGCATTCCAAACACATTTAAAAATAATCTTTGTTAATGAAATGATGGTAATTGCAGGGTCATCCATAAATGACTTCTTCTTTGATGATAATAGAATTATTTATACCGTTCTTTTTTTACCATCCATAATTCTACTTTGGATAAAAATGAGGAAAGAATGCATTCTGCTTCTAATTTGGTTTGCACTAGCACTTTTTATGCCTCTTGCTCAACAAAAAGAATATGGCACTTATCTATTGTTAATGGTTGCACCACTTGTAATATCTTCATCTTTTATAATTGGTAAACTAAAAAATACCTCATATTACTTATGTTGCATATTATTGATTATATTTTCTTTTAGTCATAGCCTTAAGCAGCATATAGGGCCAGTTACTGATTATATAATGGAGAATGGTCTATCAGGAGAAAAATTCCCTTATTCAAAATATCCTGATGATTACAATGAGTTAATAGCAGTTTCAGATTATTTGGATAAAGAAGAAAATAAAAATAAAAAATTATTACTATTAGGTAGTGATGGAATTCTTGCGACATACCATTTTGCAGATATGAAACCCTTAACAAGATTCATTCCAAGTTTTCCTATCGATTTTGCAGAAGGAGAAAGAAAAGATCTATATGCAAAAGAGATCCTACAAGAATTCTATAAATCTCCTCCTAAATACATAATATATAATATGCCTTTTTATCCTATGTATTCATATTTTGGAAAAAATAATTTTTTAACAGAAGAAATTAGAGAAATTGTTCATAATAACTATTACGTTGAAGAAACTATAGAATCATATGTAGTTCTTAGATATATGGAATATAACATATGTGTTACAGACCCTGATTATCTATATATATTATTTTACTATGAAGCAAAACAAAAGAAAGCAGGTAAGAGCTTAGATCTTAATAACTAATATCAATATTAATTATTTTATTACCCCTTAAAATTTGTATATTCCATTTTCTAACATTCGTATCAGAAAGATAATCTACAAGTGATGAAGCAGACTTTATTTTTTTGCTATTTATTTTTTTAATAATATCGCCCACCTTAAGAAATCTTCTTGCGTATGTTCTAAGCTGAACATCAGTCACAATCACACCTTTATATTTACTTATTGATAATTCGTCAGCAAATGCTGGAGATAAATTAGCTATAATTGCTCCACTCACAGGGTTTTCCCCTTCTACCAATTGAGAATCTCTCTTAGGTATTTCAGGGGCTTTTTCCATCTTAATTTTTATTACTTCACCACCACTAAGAACAAAATCAACTACTTTACCTATTTCAGATGTTGATGTTCTAAATAATAATTCCTGACTGCTATTAACCTTATATTCTCCAATTCTAACTATTATATCACCTACTTTCAAACCAGCCCTATCAGAAGGACCTCCTGGAAAAATATCTTTTATCAGTACGCCATTTGAAATTGAGATATCAAGTGACTCGGCTATATCATTAGTTATATTTTGTCCAGTTGCACCCAACCAAGGTCTTATAACCTTCTTATGATTAGAATTATGACTACTCAAAAGCAACTTACCCATTACAGATGGGGTTGCAAAGCCTATTCCATTTGAGCCACCAGCCTTACTAAATATTGCTGTATTTATGCCTATTAGCTCTCCTCTCATATTTATTAAAGCTCCACCAGAATTTCCTGGGTTAATTGCTGCATCAGTTTGTATAAAGAACTCATAGTCTGATATACCTGCAGCAGTACGTGCTAGAGCGGATACAATCCCACTAGTAACCGTCTGCCCTACCCCGAAAGGATTTCCTATAGCCAATACTAAATCACCAACCTCTAAATTATCATTGTTACCGAATGGTATAAAAGGTAAGTTATTTTTCTTATTATTAAGCTGTAGCAATGCTAGATCTGTTTTTTTATCAGTTATTATTACCTTTGCAGAGAATTCTCTTTTATCTGAAAGAACAACTTTTATATCATCCGCATCATTTATAACATGATTATTAGTTATAACTATTCCATCATTTCTAATGATAACTCCAGAGCCTAAAGTATTCTGTATACGCTCTTTATTCTGCCCCCCAAAAAGCAAGTTATCTCCAAAAAAACGATTGAATAATGGGTCTCCCAAGAAAGGAGATGTCCTTACTCTTACCTTCTTAGCTGTATAAATGTTAACTACAGCTCCTGATGTTTTTTTAACCAATGGCGAAAACGAAAGTTGTATTTGCTGTTTTGTTTCTGGGACATTCTTCATCGCCGAAACATTATCAATAAGCACAATATTTACAAAAGAAACGAGAAGTACAATAAATTTTACAAATGGCATTCTTTTCATGTTATATTATTTTCCCCTATAAAATTAAATCAGTAAAATTGAAATCATAATTCTTTATATTAAATAATATGGTAAAAGATTTACAAAAAAACAAGGTCATAAATTCAAATATTCCTTTTATAGGGTATTTTGGCTATGGAAGCAAAATCCGCCTTAAAGAAAATGCCAAGAACTTCATTATAAAAGACGGTTGGAGCAACAAAATATTTCTTATAGGGGGCATGTTTTTATTTGGACCTTACATAACATATTTAATTATTTTCTCAGAAGAAACAAAAGATAACCCATTATTTATAACCATAATACTTATATTTTTCTCATCAATTGGCTGGATTTTTTTTATAAAATTTCTTTATAGATTTATCTTTGCTGATCGAAATATAGTTATTAATAAATTTTCCCAAACTATTTCACTAAATTATGGTCGAAAGAAAATCCTTGAGATATCCAATAGAGATATTGATTCATATAGCATTGCAGAAACGACTTATAGAAGCAAAGGAAACACCTATCCAAATTATACACTTGAACTATTACTCAAGAATGAAGATTATATATATCTGATTATAAATAATGATAAAATTACCATCGAAAAATTAATGCATATCATTAAATTTGGTAGTGACTAAAAAATAATATACTAAAAAATATTAATCTTTTATAAAAATTTTATTGATACTATTATTCATTACATATATACGATATCTTGTATGACTTAATTACAGTCCTATTTGGATATAAGTTAACAACGGAGAGGTGGCTGAGCGGCTGAAAGCGCTCCCCTGCTAAGGGAGTATAGGGGTGACTCTATCGAGGGTTCGAATCCCTCTCTCTCCGCCATTAACTTGAATACAACCCTCCTATGCTCAAAGTGGGGTAGCCTCAAAAGCCCAGTATTTGTAAGGGTTTTGGCATTTTTATCATTACCTTAATCCCCACAAAATTCTGCGCTTTTCTCCTATTTATCCTCTATAACCCTCTCTCTCCTGAAATATCCGTACTTGGAAAAGCAAGGTACGGCAATTTTAGTCCAGTAAAACTGCGCCTTTCAATCCGTACCAGTTTTTATAGGCTATGCTTAGCGGTGGGGATTATTGGTTTTGTTGTTCGTTACGACATACAAACTTGCACTTATAACATTTCTCGTCATCGTCCCATGGTATAGGGTCTTCCGATTGGGAAAAGGCTTTTTTCATCTTCCTGATGAGCTCTGCTTTTTGACTTTTTACATTGTCAGCATTGCCGTTACCTCCACAGCAAATTTCCCCTCCATTTTGAATAAAGATACCCAATAAATTCCACTGAAGAGTTGGCTTTTTTGACCTCGTATGCCACATATTTAAATCGTCTGGCTCATAACGGATAGTTTTATTTCCACAAGTAACCATCAGAATTTCTCTTTTGTGCTCCTTTTTAGTTCTTGCATCGTTTAGAAGCTGCTCCTCTTGCCACTCAAAAATGAATTTTCCCCATGTTGCTCCTGGTGGGGCTGGAAATATCTTACAATTTATTTTAGGATCAGGGTCTTTTTGAGCCTCAAAAAATAACTTAAATGCCTCATCCACTTTTGCAATATCAATAAGACTGCTATCAGCTTGCAAGTCTTGAAGCCCGATTAACACCGAATCTTTGCTTTTGACTGCGTTAAGTTTCGCCTGTGGCACATCTTCAATTGAAGGCAGCAGCATGATTGCTGGCTTATCAAGACTCAGCAAGTAATTGATTGCTGCATCAAGCTCACCATCATATATCGACAATCCAAAGAAAACTGGAAAACGGATAGTTCCTCTAGGCATGTAATGGCCGATGCGTATGCAATTCACCGCTTCCCCTGCAGACTGCACATCAGCGTAAATTGAGGCATCTGCGGTAAGCTCAGCAATAATTCCGGCTATCTTCGAGAGATTCAATGTGTGCAGGCGAATATCACTACGAGTTAATGGCAGATCTGGGCAAGCCGCTTCATCATCATTGCAGACTGCAACTACCTTGCCGTCTGGCATCTCACATATCCGGCGGCTGCAATGCCCGCCCTCTGGATGCTCACAATGAAACTGGGTATCAAAATTGCTGGTGCTATCGAACCATGCGCGAATGGTATCAGCGCTGCCGAAATGCTTTAACAGGAAAGCGTTGTTATGTTCATGCCGTGGCAGGTTCGAGAGTTTTTTCCACATACGGTGTCGCCTCCTGCTTTGGTGTTCTTGGTTTCACTAATTGCTGATCTGTGATCCACTCTTCAATAATGAGGCTATCCTCATCACGACCAAATGTTGCTTGATTTCCTGAACGAATACCAACTTTTCTGGGTGTTTTGCTATCCTCAAACCGTATGCTGAATTTGGCAAATATAATATCTGCCTTTTTTGTGCTATCCAGGCCGTTTTTATAGATTAACGTTCCTAGCAAATTTCCAGATTTTCTGATTTCAATCTCACCACCCCATTCATATTGGAGCTCAACCAGCTTCACATCCTCAATGCTGTCTACAGTGGCAAAATTATGAGCTGCAGTTTGTATATCGCGCAGCTTATCAAGCGAGAAGATCTTCTTTTCTTTGAAATATTCCTCATTTGCAAAAACATGCTTTCCGACACAGCGGAGATATTCGGGCAACTGTCCTTTTTTGCCATCCGTTCGCACGCTAACATCATCATTATCACAATTATAAATTAATAAATCATGGCACTGTGGATTGTAAAATACGCTCTCAGTTTCCCCGTCCTTCATCTTCATCTCACGTTTCAATGGCTTGCCATATTTTATAACGATGCTGACACGATGAGCCTGTGGGAACATATATACTCGGCAATTCCGTAGTCGATTATTACCAGCAAACCAATCATCTAGCTCTGCCTGCAGAGCTGTAATGGTTTCCTCATTTACCTCAGGGAACGTGCGTTTCTTACCATTTTCTCCCCAGAAAAAGCTAAAGCCACGATAATTTTTAACTAATGATCGCGCATATTCCGTATGGAAGAGATTTTCTTCATGCAAGAAGCAATATAGGGCAATATCGGCAGAAGAACTGTCCGCTTGGAAGTTTAATGTAATTTTTTGCTCTTTTGCCGCAGCCAGCAGGGAATCCATGGCATCATGGCTAGACATTTCCGTTATGATCTGGAGTGCCTCCATCAACTCATTGGTTTCTTCTTTATCCTGTACGGCATCGTCTGGGCGGAAAAATGCTTTACTAATATCTTCAAAATTCAATACTCCATTATCTAGAGGGATATTGTGAACCTCAAAGAATTTCGGGAATTTTTTGAATAGCTGAATTAGAAGGTTGGCATCAATTTCAGTTAGGCTATCAACATTGTTGAATATTTTAGGGTTGTATGTGCTCATGGCTATCGCTCTCCTGTTTCGTCATTACAGGGCTGGACTGTGAGCATACATGCAAGACCTTCCCAATTATTCTTAATTCATCTCCTGCTCCTACTTGGATTGGTTGAAGATTTTTATTTTCAGGGCGAAGCTCAATATGGTCGTCCGAAATATAAAGTCGTTTGACAGTGGCACTGTCATCAATCATTGCCACCACAATATCGTTATTTTCTGCAATGGGCTGCTGTTTAACAACAACATAATCACCTTCAAAAATATCGACATCAATCATACTATCGCCCTGTACTTTCAAGGCAAAACATGTTCCGCGCACGATATCTTGAGGAACCATCACATCACCAACGTGATTTTCCATTGCCAGAATTGGCGTACCTGCTGCAACTGTACCTATAATAGGGACAGCAACCATCTGAGTTTTAGCAGGAGTTCTTGGCTTAATAACTTCAAGTGAGCGAGCTTTGCGAGGAGTACGGCGAATATAGCCTTTTTCCTCAAGTCGTTTTAAGGCCTCATGAACACTTGGCGGCTTTATGGATAATTCGTCAGCAATCTCTTTAACTGTGGGAGTCATGCCCATAGCCAGCTTCAAGCGTTCAATCGCTTGCAATAGAGTCTGTTGAGATTTTGAAAGTTCTGACATAACTATTTTTTAGGCTTTTCTTTGCGAACACCCTTAAATTTAGCTCCGTCAGACTTAACATCCATAAATCTTCCGGTATCACTATCACGTTTTACCCACTTGTCGTTTTGTGGGTTATGAACTTGTGACCTATCTTTTACAGCACCATTGCGATGCCCATCTCCAGTTGGTGGATTTGTAGCCATTGTATCTCTCCTATAATTAAATTAAATAACACCCTAACTTATATTAGGTTCATAAAAATAACAAGCCTTATTTTATATTACATATTTTTTCAACATTCCGACAGTTTTACAGTCCTTTCAGTAAGTAACTCCTTGAACAGTAAAACAAGGAGATGCTGATGAATATGCTTAATCCCGCCCTAATGAGCGCAGATGACCGCCACCATGAAGTCGCCAGCATTCTAGCTTTAGGCATTACACGCCTGAATCAAAAACAACATGCTGATAAACATAGAGAAAACGACTCTAATTCACTGGACTTGAATGGTTTTCCAGGCGTTCATGTGGTTAGCAAAGACGATAACTAAATCAAAGGAAAAACTATGGATAAACAAGTGCTGTCAAGGGTTCTAGCCCTGCCCAAAATGACCACGCCAGAGCTAAAGAAGCTGTGGCAGGAGATGTATAAAGAAGATGCACCGAGAACTCATAAAACGCAGCTGGTCAAAAAGCTTGCCTATCGGTTGCAGGAATTATCCTATGGAGTTAGCCCTGATATTGAGGTTCGCATTGCAGAACATGCAAAGAGTCATTTTAGCGCAGGAGGAAGTGCGCAAAAAAAGACGCCATCATATCCACGCCCGATGGTCGGCACAAAAATCATCCGTGAATATAAGGGGATTGAGCATCAGGTGATGGTGCTGGATGAAGGGTTTGAATATCAGGGCTGCAAATATACCAGCCTATCGAAAATCGCCAAAAATATTACAGGTGCAGCATGGTCTGGCCCTGCTTTCTTTGGATTGGTACGTAAAAAAGGAGGCAAAACATGAGTGAGATAAAAACCAAAATACGCTGTGCAATCTACACCAGAAAATCTACCGAAGAAGGTCTGGATATGGAGTTTAACAGCCTTGATGCACAATATGAGTCCTGCGAGCGATATATTCAGATTCATGCCCATGAAGGCTGGGATGTTGTTCCTGATAAATATGAAGATGGCGGATTCTCTGGCGGAACAGTTGAACGACCTGCGCTTAAACGGCTTATTTCTGATATAAAGGCAGGCAAGATTGACATTGTAGTTGTTTATAAAATTGACCGACTCTCACGCTCCCTGCTTGATTTTCTTAATATGATGAAGGTGTTTGAAACGCATGAAGTTTCCTTTGTATCAGTAACGCAGAATTTTGATACCAGCACCCCAATGGGTAAGCTGATGCTAAACGTGCTGTTATCATTTGCACAGTTTGAACGAGAAATTACTGGCGAGCGTATTAGGGATAAAATCGCCTCCTCCAAGCGCAAAGGCATGTGGATGGGCGGTGTTACGCCACTGGGCTATGAGGTAAAAGATAGGCATCTGCATATTAAAGATGATGAAGCTGCCTCGGTGCGAATGATTTTTGATTATTTCATCATGCTTAAATCAGTCACGATGGTGGTGCAGCAACTGCCTGCCATAGGTATTTTTAGCAAAAAACGAGTATCTAAAAATGGTCGGGAAATTGGTGGCACAAAACTGGATAAAGGCAGCATTTATAAAATACTGAACAATCCCATATATATTGGCAAGATACGCCATAAAGAAAATATATACGATGGCAAGCACAAGCCTATTCTCACGCAGGAAGTATGGGATAAATCTCGGGAGGTTATGCAGAAAAGCCCGAGGGAGCGTAGCGTTTCTACCAAGCGAAAAACAAAAGCGGTTCTGTGTGGTGTCCTGCGATGTGGTGGCTGCAATAGCTCTATGACTCCATGCCACACTAAAAAGAAAGGTGGCAAGTTGTATCGTTATTACGGCGCAGTGAATTATCGAAAAGGTGGTTGCCCAGACTGCCCCGTCAAGCAGGTGACTGCCAGCGAAATAGAAACGGTCGTTTTACACCAGATGAAATCCATATTTGCAGCACCTGAAATGATTATCGAAACATGGAAGGAGGTCACTCGCAGCGATGACAACATCACGGAGATGGATGTGAGAAATGCGCTGGTAGATATTTTTCCGGTCTGGAATGAATTATTTCCAAAGGAGCAGGAACGCTTACTGCACCTGATGTTGGAAAAAGTGGTTATCCATCCAAATTATGTCGATGTACGTGTGCGTGCAGATGGGCTGGATAGCTTGGTCAGAGAGCTTGATTATCAGAAAAAACAATTGGAAAAATAACATGCATACAACAGTCATTACCGTTCAAAACAATATTATCTCCATCAAAGTGCCGATTAAGATTAAGCGGTATGGTGGTAAAAAGATGATGATTTTACCTGATGGAGCGCAAGCTGCTCCGCCGCAACAGAAACCAGATGAAACGATGATTAAGGCTATAGCCAAGGCATATTTCTGGCAAAAACAGCTCGATAAAGGTCTGTATCGCTCCATTGATGATCTGGCGATTAAGAAAAAAATCAACCCTTCCTACATATCACGCATCTTGCGCCTGAATCTGCTTGCCCCACAAATAAAACAGGCAATTCTTGATGGCACGCAACCACGAGGACTTAGCCTGCAAGACATGCAATCACCATTCCCTGATATCTGGGACGAGCAGCTCAAACATTTTGGGTTTGAGAACTAAGAATTAGGTCAATTGTGTATTTTAGTCGCAGATAAAAGTCATCAAGTAAGGCAGGCACTATATCTTGCCATTTATTCTCTGTGCCATAAAAATGCGAGCGTCCTTTATGCCTATCAAGATTCCCTTCTGTTGTATCTGGCAGGAGAATAAATTGTTTCACTATCTTTCCATCTTCGTACATCTGAAAAAGCTTTTGTCTATCGTCAAGCGTGCCATTATGAACAATCTCATTTCTGAAATTAATAACTGTTTTGATTGCTGCAGAATCATTATCAAAAATAGTGTTCTCAATAGATGAGATATTCAGCTTTCCCTTCTTCCCATAAAGAATGCTGCAACTACGCATTTTAGGGTAAGTATCGAAATTTTTACATATATTTTGCATCTCGAAGAATAGTTTTGTGATGTAATCCAATTGCGAATAGAGGTTAATGAATAGCATATTTGTAAGTGAGAACAGATCTACTACTACTTCTCCAGATAAAAACCGGCACCCTGTGTAATCGCTCAAGTGCTCATCAACCGCAGCACTATATCTGACTTCCTCGGCCAAGATTTTGTCTATCCTATCGGATAAATGAAAGCTTTCATTAACTACATTCTGAAGCGAGCTGATTAAGTTATCACAATCATAGTAGTACAGTATTCGGTTGAGTGTTTCATACTCAGAAGACCCATTATATAGGTGCTGAAACTTATCTTTCCCTATTGGGCAATCAGATGAAACACCTGCCTCTGCCACCCAGCGAGGAATGGATGCGTCAATCTTACGAAAGTGCTCCATATTCTCAAAAATTTGAATTGCAAAAATATCGTAAGCTTTAATCAGCTTCTCTTCAATTTCAAATGCAACATTCTTATATATCATTCAAATACCTTTGTTAAACAGCCTTAAACATACGTAGCATCATGTATTTATCACAAGCATAACAATGAGAAATTATTAGCTTGGTGAAATTTCACTGAGATCACTTCATTTTTTTTCAAAAAACTTTTACCTCGCAAAGCCCCTGTTTCAGGGGCTTTTTTTGTTTCTGCTTAAAGAAAATAGCTCTGAATCCAAAGGCTCAGTGAGTTTTCGCCATTTACGTTTGAACGGCCCCTTCGGTTGGGGTCGCCAAACTTAAAAAAGGCGAAAGCAAATGAGTAACAATAATTATAAAGGAATAAATCAATACGTCATCAACCAAGTTCAATATCACGCCCGGAGCTTAATACGGCATCCTAGCATTCACGGTTTTGAGGTGGAAGACCTCGAGCAGGAAATGATGCTGGATTATCTGCTGCGTATTAAATCATACGACCAGAAAAAGGCAAGCTTCAACACCTTTGTTGATCGGATTCTTAATCACAAATGCGCCAGTATTATTGAAAATGCCAAAGCACAGAAACGAGGCTCTGGCATGGGTGAGTTATCTCTCGATTCTTGGTTGGAAAATCCAGACGGTGAGAATGATGAATTACCCGATACTGCGAGTGAAAACTCCTACATCCATGGCTTGCAGATTGACCTGAACATGGCTGCCGAACGGATGAAGCCGAAGCTTCTCACTCTGATGACTAATCTTCGCACGCACTCCATGAGTGAAATATCTCGCATCACAGGAACGCCCAGAGGCACGCTTTACGAGTCGCTGCATGCTTTGCGTGAAGATCTTACTCAACACGGAATCAAAGAATATCTCCACTGACTCCCGACAGTTTTCAGACCTTCTCGGTAAGTAACTTATTGAAGGCAAGAAAACATGTCGGGTTCTTGCGGAAATACAAAACCTCAAAGGAAACCGAGAGGAAATACCGCAACCGCTTTGCTCTTTTTAGCGGCGTCAGAACCCGGCAGCAGAACCGATGTGAATAAAGAGCATTTAACCACAAAACATGGAGATATGTATGTTTAAACCTAATTTACAAAAACTACTTAAAGACAGCTATTACGCAAAGGAAATTCCTGCATTTATTACTGTTCCTGCACTTGGTGCAATTGAGGAAGATGTAACCAAACCTACGCAGGAAGCCACGCTTGATGAGCTGTTTTTTGCCACCCAAGCGTTGGATAAAGAATCTGATGCGCTAACTACTCGTATTTACGCAATCCGCAATCTCTACCGTGACGCTCGTAAAAAAGGCGCACTTGGTAGTGAGAATATTGTTGATGCACTTTCTCGTAAAGGAGGTGCAGCATGAGCAAGCTCCCTACTAGTAGGCTTCCCATCATTTCAGCCGATGAACGATTAAAAGAAACCAAGGGTATCAAGGGCTGCATCTTCGGTAAAAGCGGTATCGGCAAAACCTCCCTGCTATGGACATTGCCAGCAGAAAAAACACTGTTTTTTGACCTTGAGGCTGGTGATTTAGCCATCGAAGGCTGGCAAGGCGATACCATTCGCCCGCGTACATGGCAAGATTGTCGTGATTTTGCTGTATTTATCGGCGGTGCAAACCCTGCATTGCAAGATGATCAGCCATACTCACAGGCGCATTTTGATGCTGTTTGTGAAAAGTTCGGCGATCCTTCTGCTCTCGATAAATACGACACCATCTTCATTGATTCCATAACCGTTGCAGGTCGTTTGTGTTTTGGCTGGTGCAAAGCCCAACCACAGGCATTTTCCGAGAAAACAGGCAAGCCTGATACGCGCGGAGCTTATGGTTTGCAAGGTCAGGAGATGATCAGCTGGCTGACGCATCTTCAGCATACCAGAAACAAGAATATCTGGTTTGTGGGGATTCTTGACGAAAAGATTGATGACTTCAATCGCAAGATATTCGTACCGCAAATTGAGGGTTCAAAAACAGGCTTAGAACTTCCTGGCATTGTTGATCAGGTCATCACCATGGCTGAGATTACCAACGCTGACAATAAGTCTTTCCGCGCTTTTATCTGCAACACCATCAACTCTTATGGCTATCCGGCAAAGGATCGCTCTGGTCGCTTGGGCGAGATGGAAGAACCGCATCTTGGGCGGTTAATGCAGAAAATCTCAGGGGCAGCAAAACCTCCTGAAGAACGCCTGACTTACGAAGTTTCCCCAATAATTGAACAACAAGGAGAATAGCCATGAGCTGGAATAATTTTAACGAAGCTGACGACCAGAACGAATTTGACATAATCCCCAAAGGCACTCTCGCAAAAGTGCGCATGAGCATAAAGCCTGGTGGTTTTGATGATGCATCACAAGGCTGGACTGGAGGCTGGGCGACTCAAAGCAATAGTTCAACCTCGATATATCTTGCCTGTGAATTTGTGGTGCTTGATGGCAAATATGCGCGCCGTAAAATCTGGAGTTTGATTGGGCTGCATAGTCCTAAAGGCCCTGATTGGGCGAATATGGGACGTGCTTTTATCAAGGGTATTCTCAATTCTGCTCGTGGCATTTCTAACAAAGATAACTCTACCAACGCACAAAATGCACGCTGCATTAATGGCTTGGGTGATCTGGAAGGAGTGGAATTTATCGCTCGTGTTGATGTTGAGAAGGACCAGCATGGCAATGATAAAAACACCATCAAATATGCCGTTACGCCTGACAATAAGGAATACGCATCTTTGATGGGGCAAATAGCTGCTGCACCAAATATGCAAGCTACAGCTCCAGCATCAAGCAGCAATGCTTCCAACCTGCCGTCATGGGCAAAATAAGGAGGCATTATGTTACTTAGACCAAGACAAAAAGAGCTGGTTTCTAAAACCGTTACTGCACTTGATACGCATGGAAATACTCTGGCAGTTGCTCCAACAGGTGCGGGCAAGACGATCATGCTATCGGCAATGCTGGGGCGCATGTTTGATAATAATATCAGCAAGGCATGCGTTCTGGCACATCGTGATGAGCTGACATTTCAGAATCAGGAGAAGTTTCTGCGTGTCAATCCAGCTTTGACCACCAGCATTTTTAATGCGAGCGAGAAAAACTGGGGCGGTGATGTTACTTTCAGCATGGTGCAAACTCTGGCTCGTGAAAGCAATCTTGCTAATTTTCCTGCGCTTGATGTGCTGGTAATTGACGAAGCTCATCACGCTCGTGCCGATAGTTATATGCGTGTTATTGAGCATGCTAAAAAAGCCAACCCTAATCTGAAATTACTGGGCATGACCGCCACGCCTAATCGAGGTGACAAAAAAGGTCTGCGTCCGGTTTTTTCAAATGTATCAGATCAGATAACGGTTAAAGAGCTAATTGCATCGGGGCATCTTGTGTCTCCCCGTACATTTGTGATGAATGTTGGTGTGCAGGAGGAACTGCAACAGGTTCGTAAAACCGTCAGTGATTATGATATGGGTGCTGTGGCGGATATCATGAATAAACGCCCTATCAATGATGCAATAGTTAAGCATTGGAAAGAAAAAGCAGCTGATCGCCAGACGGTTATTTTCTGCTCCACCGTTGATCATGCGCGAGATGTAACAGCAAGTTTTGCCGATGCAGGCATAAATGCAGCCCTTATATGGGGCGATATGAAGGAGGGCGAGCGTAAAGCTACACTTGATGCTTATGCCAAAGGTGAAATTCAGGTGGTTGTTAATGTCGCTGTGCTGACAGAAGGCTGGGATCATCCTCCAACATCATGCGTGATATTACTACGTCCAAGCTCCTATAAATCAACCATGATTCAGATGGTGGGGCGTGGATTACGTATAGTGAATCCAAACGAACACCCTGGCATTATTAAGAAAGACTGCGTGGTACTGGATTTTGGTACTGCAACTTTAATGCATGGCTCGCTTGAGCAGGAAGTGATGCTGGATGATCAATGTGCAGAAGGTGAAGCTCCATATAAAGAATGTCCCGAATGTAATGCAGAAGTTCCACTTGCCAGCAAGGAATGTCCATTATGCGGTTACGTTTGGGAAAGCCAAAGTGTTAGTGAAGAAGAAGATACTGCTGATTTTGTAATGACGGAAATTGACTTGCTCAAACGCTCCAGTTTCTTGTGGTGTGATTTACGTGGCGACGACCGTTATTTCATTGCAACAGGGTTTGAAGCATGGGGCGGTGTATTCCATAAGAATGGCGAATGGCACGCTGTTGGTGGGCGTAAAAATGGAGCAACCAAGCTTCTGGCAAGTGGTGATCGTGTTGTTTGTTTTGCCGCTAGTGATGACTGGCTCAACTTGTTTGAAACCGAAAATGCAGCCCATAAAACTCGTGGCTGGCTGCATCAACCTGCTACCGAAAACCAGCTGCGTTATCTGCCAGCCGAATATCGCAATGATTATAACCTCACTCGCTATAAGGCATCTGCGTTGATGACCATGCGTTTTAACCACCAAGCCATCCATCAGGCAATTGAACATGGAGGTATCGCAGCATGATTGACCCTACTGATTTTGAAAAAGACTGCATGGAAAAATCACTGCGTTTCTTTGGTGAATATGCAGCAGAAATAGGTCTGCATCGCAGCTTTGGCTCATTAAGCAAAGAAGAAGCCCTGACAATGGTGGAGGTAATAGTCACCGCTTATCAAGATGAAATGAGCAAAGGCTCAGAGGAGATTCCATTTTAATATGTTAGATTTTAATCACCAACCAACATTTGCAGAAAATCTTACCGAGCTTATCGATGAAGCCTTGGAGGAAGAAAACTCGCAGCAGATAAAACGAGATTATCTCGGCGCATCACGGCTTGGCGTAAGTTGCAGTCGTGCCTTGCAGTATGAGTTTATGCATGCTTCAAAAAATGAGGAGTTCTCAGGCAGAACATTGCGTATCTTCGCAGCAGGTCATGTGTTTGAAGATTTGGCGATAAGATGGCTTAGACTGGCTGGGTTTGAGTTATTCACAGAAAAGAACAATGGTGAGCAATTTGGATTTTCGGTCGCTGGCGGTAAAATCCGTGGGCATGTTGATGGGATTATCAATGCTGCCCCTGCCTCGCTTGCTCTGTCATTTCCTATGTTATGGGAGTGCAAATCTCTCAATAACAAGTCATGGAAAGATACGGTAAAACATGGCGTGGCAAAATCCAAGCCGGTATATGCAGCTCAAATGGCTATTTATCAGGCATATATGGAAGGCTCTGTTCCTGACATATCTAAAAACCCAGCACTTTTTACTGCCATTAATAAAGACACCGCAGAGTTATATCATGAACTTGTACCATTTAATGCCGACACCGCTCAAAAGGCCAGCGACAAAGCCGTAAATATTATTCGTGCTGTAGAGTCTGGTGATCTACTGCCACCAATCAGTACAAAAGAAGATTATTACGAATGCCGCTTTTGTGATTACCGCCACCATTGTTTCCCGGAGGTGGCATGACAGAAAAATGGATGGATTTCAATAATGCTCCCACTCAAAACTTAGATTTTAAACCAGAGAATGTTCCTACAGAAGATATCAGAACAGCTTTGCTTAATCGTCTTGATGAAGTGTTGCATTACCTGTTGCCCAACGGCCACAAGAACCGCAATGTTTTTGAGGTTGGTGATGTGCAGGGCAATAGTGGCGATAGCCTGAAGGTTGAGTTAAGCAGCAGCAAAGCAGGCATGTGGCATGACTTTGCCACTGCTGATGGTGGCGATATTTTTGACCTTTGGGCAAGCTGCCAGAATTTAGATACAAAAACGCAATTTCCTGAAGTTATCACTTCTATTCAGGAATGGCTTGGTACGTCTAAAACCACTCAAAGACCATATTCCCTATCTGCCGAAACTGCACCGAAACTGAAAAACATAGCACAGGATGAGCTGGGTTCTCCAACTGCTAAATGGGATTATACGGATAGCGATGGCAATCTGATTGCCTGTGTTTATCGTTACGACCCTCCTTCTGGCAAAGAGTTCCGACCATGGGATGTGAAGGCTCGCAAACATAAGGCTCCTGATCCGCGCCCTTTATATAATCAACAAGGCATTAAATCCTGTCAGAATATCATTCTTGTTGAGGGTGAAAAAGCAGCTGAGACACTGATAGACCAAGGGTTCTGTGCTACTACAGCTATGAATGGTGCAAAAGCCCCAGTAGAAAAAACTGACTGGTCACCACTTGCTGGCAAAAATCTGCTGATATGGCCTGACCAGGATAAAGCAGGTCGTGATTATGGAGAATCCGTTGCTGCATATCTATCAGGCAAGCAACTTGCATCACTAACTCTTTTGCAAATTCCCGATAGTTATCCGGAAAAATGGGACGCTGCGGATGCGGATGCCGATGGTCTGAATATCAGTGATTTTATAGAATCTGCGACCAAAACTGCTTACCAAACTGAAAAGCTTGTGCCTGCCTATAATGTTGGTCATCTGCTTGATGATGAATCTCCGATGCCGGAGGATTTAATCTCTCCGCGAGTGCTAACTCCTGCTGGACTGCTTGTTTTTGGTGGCGCTCCGAAGGTTGGTAAAAGTGATTTTCTGCTATCGCTTCTGGCGCACATGGCAGCGGGCATTGATTTTCTGGGCATGAAGCCTGCACGTCCTCTGCGGATTTTCTATCTACAGGCAGAGATTGGCTACCATTATTTGCGAGAACGCTTGCAAAACATGGCATTTGATCAGAACTTTATGCCATTGATTCGTAAGAATCTTGTCATTACTCCTCAATTTAAAATGCTCCTAAATGAGGATGGCGTTGAGGCAACGAGCAAGGCAATAGCTCACCATTTTCCTGACGCACCAGTTGATATTATCGTAGTTGACCCGCTGCGCAACGTTTTTGACGGCGGCACAAGTGACGCAGGTGAAAATGACAATGCCGCCATGTTATTTTTCTTGCAACAACGGCTGGATGTTCTGCGTGATAAAATGAATCCTGGTGCAGGTCTTATTCTTGCTCACCATACAAAAAAGCTGGATAAGAAAAAACTTGAGGAAGACCCCTTTCAGGCTCTCTCTGGTGCAAGCAGCCTGCGTGGCTATTACAGCAGTGGCATTATTATGTTCCAGCCTGATGAGAATATCAGCTCACGCCAGATTATGTTTGAACTGCGCAATGGCCCGAAACTGAAGTCCAAACTGGTTGATAAAATTGATGGTCAGTGGCGAGAGCTGGAGCATCATTCTGAACGATTGGTCAATCAGGATTATGGTCAGAAGCTAGATGCGGAGCGTAGACGCAAACGTGATGTGATATTGCAGCTGGTGTATGAGGAAGCTCGCTCTGGGCGTGCCTATACCATGAATCAATTCTGCCAGGCGTTTGAGAATAAGGCTGGGCTTGGCGGTAAAGATACCATCCGTGGTCGTCTTGATGTGCTTTCTACCAAGGGCTACATCAAGTTTTTTCGGGATGCAGCAGATTATGGAATGCCTAAGCCATCACGCACAAAATACGGTTTTCTCTGCGTTGAAGATATGTCCATCGCCACTGGTGAGGATGTTGTTGATCCACAAACTGGTGAAGTGACGGCCAAGCTGCAAGCAATTTATCCCACTCATTATAAATGCCGTCAGACGGCTGCTGTTCTGCCTGTCGAAAATGGTCGTGTGTGGGTCTATTTTGATGAGGAGGTAGCATGATTTATCTCGCTGATATCATCAAAAAATTACTTCCGAAACTGGAGCAGATTTGCCCGAATCTGAAACTGCGCCAAAACTGGAATTTACTCTCAAACCCAGTGCTATCAAGCGTTTTAGGCGAAAATCCAGATTCGGTCACCAAACTGAAATCCAAACTACCAAAACTGCCCAAAACCCCAATATTTACAAGGGTTTTAGGAGTTAATCCAGTTTGTATAAAAACCCCTATATCTAAAGATATAGGAGAACCCCTTGGGGAGTTCTCCATATCGTTAGAAAAGATGTGTGGGGCGATAAATTTTCTATCACCATTAAAGGAGGCCTCACAATGAATAGCAACTCATCAAATCCCATAATCCTTTGTCTTGATCTTGGCACATCAACAGGCTGGGCTTTATCCAATCAGCATGGCAGGCACTTGAGTGGAACAGCTCATTTCCGCCCACGCCGTTTTGAAGGTGGTGGCATGCGATATCTGCGATTTGAACGCTGGCTGAATGAAACCCTGAACATCACAGGTAAAATTGACGAGCTTTATTTTGAGGAAGTGCGCCGACATCTGGGCGTTGATGCTGCTCATGCTTACGGTGGGTTTCTGGCATCTCTAACCTCATGGTGTGAGGAAAATAGCATCCCTTACGAGGGTATTCCTGTCGGCACAATCAAGAAATTTATTACAGGAAAAGGTAATGCCAGCAAAGCACAAGTCATCGCTGCCGTAAAAGCTCTGGGTCATAATCCCGAGGACGACAACGAAGCTGACGCACTTGCTCTGCTGCATCTTGCCTGCAAACAACATAAAATAGCGGGGCGTGTATGAAAGCAGAAAAATGGACAGCAAGCAAAGTGGCAGATCACTTTGAGGAAGCGATATCAACTCTCAAAAAACTACCGCCTGTCAAACAGCAGGGATATTTCAACGCTTGGCCTGATATGGTTTATAGCGAACGAGAAAAGATGTTTATGGAAAAAATGCCGATACGCTTACGTGCCTTACCGGATGCTATATCACGGCTCGAGCAAACATTTGACTGGATGTGCTGGATTGAGGTTGATGAACGCAAACTTATCTGGAAACGTGCTGCAAAAGTGCGTTGGAAAACGATTTGCTGGGAGCTTGGCTGCGATCGATCAACAGCCTGGCGTAAATGGGTGATTGCCTGCACTAAAATAGCAACCCGGTTAAATGCAGGCTGAGCCTTGTTAAAAGTGTTGCAACACTTTAGTTCTCGACACTTGCAACATTTTTTAGCATAATGGTAAACATAATCGGCAGAGGTGCGAACGAAACAGAAGCTGTGGGCAACCACGGCTTTTTTATTGCCTAAAATCACGAGTTATCATGTCATTCAACGTCACAGTAAGCAGCGACCTCAAGCGTTTGAGGCGAGGATTAAGCACGCTTGAACATAAGGTCACACCACAAGCAACAGTGCGTACCCTCAATCGTGTAGCAGAGAGCAGCAGAACAGCAAGTGCCAAGCATATTGCACCACAAATGGACGCACGACAGGGCGATGTTAAACGCCGTATGAAGACCGCAAAAGCCAACCGCAAACAGCTCTGGGCGGTGATCGTTGCCAGTGGGAAGCCACTGCGTTTGATTGCATTTAAGGCTCGGCAGACGGCTAGCGGTGTGCGTGCGAAGGCTTGGGGCAAGACCAAGACCTATAAGAACAGTTTTATCGCACCATTTAAGGCTGGAAGTAAGAGCAAGAAGGGTGTGTTTGTCAGACTCACAAGCAAGCGCCTGCCCATCAAGCAACTCTGGGGACCAGGTGTGAAGCAGTTGTTTAAACAGAAAGAGAATGATGCGGTGATGCAGACCACTGTTCGCACACGCTTTGCTAAAGAGTTCGCAGCAAACCTGCGCTTCTACCTCAACCGCATGAGAAAGCCTTAAGAAATCAACAGTTACTCCTGTGGGGTCGCCTCTACGGGTACGCCGCTGCCGCAGGATTTCCGCAGTCACAGAATATAAAAACGCATTTCGTTTCGTTTGAAATCTCGCAAACCCTTGCAGGATAAAGAGATTCTAAAAACAGAAAACGAAACGCACAAACTTAAAAAACGAAATAGGTACGAATATGAAAGTTGAACTGATCAGCACTGATCGGGTGATTCCCTATGCCCGAAATCCACGCCACAATGAAGCAGCAACATCTAAAGTAGCAGCCTCTATCAAGGAGTTTGGATTCCGCCAGCCGATAGTGGTGGATAAAGATTACGTGATAATTGTAGGGCATACACGCCTGCTGGCTGCACAGAATCTTGGCATTGAAAAAGTGCCAATTCACATTGCAGAAGGACTCACAGAAGCGCAGGTCAAAGCCTATCGTATCGCTGATAACCGTACCCATGAAGAAGCAGAGTGGGATGATGAATTACTAGCGTTAGAGCTTGGTGATTTAGAAAATAGCGGGTTCGATTTGGAGCTGACAGGCTTTGATCTTGATGAGCTGGACAAGCTGCTTTTAGATGAAACAGAAGGATTAACCGATGATGATACTATCCCCGAAGTTCCAGAAGTTGCGGTTACAAAAGCTGGTGATATCTGGATTCTGGGAGAACACCGCCTGCTATGTGCAGACAGCACAGATGCTAAATCCTTTGAGCTATTACTTGATGGCTCTCTGGTAGATATGGTTTTTACCGACCCGCCGTATAATGTGAATTATGGCAATTCGGCTAAGGATAAAATAAGAGAAAAAGCAGGCAGCAAGGCTGGCAGGAAAATCCTCAATGATAACCTTGGGGATGATTTTGAGAAGTTCCTGACTGACGCATGCACAAATATGGTGAAAGTTTGCAAGGGTGCAATTTATATCTGCATGTCATCTTCAGAATTGCACACGTTACAGAAATCTTTTGCAGATGCAGGTGGACATTGGTCAACCTTTATTATCTGGTCAAAAAACACCTTCACTCTTGGGCGGTCAGACTATCAACGCCAATATGAGCCGATACTTTATGGCTGGGCAGAAGGTGGAAAACATTACTGGTGTGGCGATAGAAATCAGAGCGATATCTGGAATTATAACAAACCAAATGTGAACGATTTGCACCCAACCATGAAGCCAGTGGAGCTGGTTTGTAGAGCGATTGAGAACTCAAGCAAAAGCCGTGATTTAGTACTGGATATCTTCGGTGGTTCTGGCTCAACACTTATCGCTTGCGAAAAATTAAACCGCTCGGCACGACTGATTGAACTCGACCCGAAATATTGCGATGTCATCGTCAAACGCTGGCAGGAATTTACAGGCAAAGAGGCAGTATCTGCTGATGGAAAAACATTTAACGAATTATCATGACCCAGCCATCTTATCCAGTATCGACCATTGCCAAACTGTTCAATCTGACAGAGCGGCGTGTGCAGCAATTGGCGAAAGATGGGGTTATTCCCAAAGCAAATAAGGGGAAATATGAGCTTGTGTCGTGTGTGCAGGGATATATCCATTATTTGCAGGAACGTGCGATGGGTAAGGATTCTGCACCGCAGGATACTTATACCGAGCGTGCAAGATTGCTCAAAGCGCAGGCAGATAAAACCGAGCTGGAAGTTGGTACGCTCAAAGGAAATCTTCTGCAAATTGAGCAGGTGGAATCTTCGTGGTTAACGATGGTGACATCTTGCAGGTCACGCCTGCTAACGATTCCTAGCAAATCTGCCCATCAAATTGCGGCACTTAAAGAACCACAGGAGATTGAGCGATTCCTAAAACGCACCATTTATGAAGCACTGGCAGAACTAGGCAATTATGACGAAAACGAAGCTACAACAGTTGATGAGCAAGGTGACGAGCCACTTCTCTCCACCGCCGGAACTGACAGTAAGCCAGTGGGCAGACGAGCATCGAAAACTAAGCCCGGAAGCAAGCGCAGAACCCGGAAAGTGGATAACTGATAGAGCGCCATATCAGCGTGGTATGATGGATGCACTTAATGAGCCTGCTGTTTCCGAAGTGGTATTTATGACCTCGGCGCAGGTTGGCAAAACAGAGATTTTGAATAATATTCTGGCGTATTTTATACATCAAGACCCGTCACCGATATTATTTATCCAGCCGACATTGGATATGGCGGAAAGCTGGAGTAAAGACCGCTTTGCACCGATGATTCGGGATACAAAAGCATTAAAAGAGCTGATTCGTGATCCGAGAAGCAGAGATAGTGGCAACACGCTTTTGCATAAGAAATTCCCAGGTGGGCATGTCACCATGGCAGGTGCAAATAGCCCGTCATCTCTGGCATCACGCCCAATTAGGATTGTGCTGCTGGATGAAGAAGATCGCTATCCTGCATCTGCTGGAACAGAAGGTGACCCTGGTTCGTTAGCGCAGAAACGTACTACAACTTTCTGGAATAGATTGCTGGTTTCAGCTTCTACGCCAACTATTGAAGGTGAGAGCCGCATTGACTCTCGTTATAAACAGAGTGATCAGCGGAAATATTATGTGCCATGCCCTGAATGTAAGGAGCATCAGGTGCTGGTTTGGGCTAATTTGAAGTTTGATAAAACTGACCCATCAACGGCGCATTATGTGTGTGAACATTGTGGCTGTGTGCTGACTGAAAGTGATAAATTATGGATGATTGCTCATGGCAAGTGGCAGGCTGATGCTGAATTTAAAGGTATTGCGGGCTTTCATATTTCTGAACTTTACTCTCCGTGGGTGAAATGGTCGGAAATGGTTGCAAGTTTTCTCAAAGCCAAGCGTTTGCCAGAAACTTTGCAGACATGGATAAATACCTCCCTCGGCGAAACTTGGAAGGAAGCCACGGAAGGAATAGATTTCAGCAGCTTGCTAAATCGCAAGGAAAACTGGGGTCGAGTTGCTCCTAAAGATGTGCTGATTGTGACATGTGGTGTTGATGTGCAGGACGATCGCTTGGAAGCTGAAATTATCGGCTGGGGATTGGAGGAAGAAAGCTGGTCGCTGCAATATCATGTATTCCATGGCGACCCTGCTGGGCAGCAAGTATGGAAGGATTTAGATAATCTGATCAGTCAGCAAATTGCACATGAATCTGGCGGTAATTTGCGGATTTCCTGCACATGCGTAGATTCTGGCGGTCACCATACACAGACGGTTTATGAATATTGCAAGCAGCGTGAGATTAATCGAGTTTTTGCCATAAAGGGTGCGAACCAGATTGGCAAACCTCTGGTGAGCAAGTTCAGCCGCAACAACAAATTGCGGGTGAAGCTATTCCTCATCGGTACGGATACAGCCAAGCAGCTGCTATATTCACGGCTAAAAATTCATGAGCCTGGGTCTGGTTATTGCCACTTTCCTGCGGACTATCCGGAAGATTATTTTAAACAGCTAACGGCAGAGCGTATTCAAACGAAATTCGTCAATGGCCATCCGCAGCGAGTTTGGATAAAGCCAAAAGGCAAACGTAATGAGGCGTTGGATTGCCGTGTTTACGGCATGGCAGCACTTCATATCCTCAATCCTAACCTTGAGATGCTAGCGTCTGAAATTGAAAAACAAGAACTGAATATTAAGCCTGAACAGCAAAAACCTAGCACCGAATGGATTGCTATCGATGATAATTGGATGAGTTAATGGCCATAACAACAACTACAGCACAAACGGCACTGGACGCTTGGATTGCAGCGGATTTAACTGTTGCCAAGGGACAGAGCTATTCGATGAATGGGCGTTCTTTAACATTGGCAAATGTGAAGGAAATAAGAGAGCAAATCCAATATTGGGAACGCAGGCTATCAGCCTTGCAATCAACTGGAACAAGTGCAGCAGCACTAGCAGATTTTAGCGAGTAATACAGCCTTGAGCCCATTTCATTGGGTGAACGAAGTGAGCACAGGAAATAATCAAAAGATGAACAAAATAGATAAAATTATAGCTCCAGTCTTTCCAGGCTGGGCAGCTTCACGCATGCGTAGTAGATGGGCGATTCGAGCTTATGAAGCAGCTAAACCCTCACGCCTGCGCAAAACCAGAAGTGATAACAGCAATGGTGATGGCGTAGTTGCAAAAGCGGGTGGAAGCCTGCGCGCACAAGCTCGGTATTTAGATGAGAATCATGATCTTGCTCGTGGTGTTCTCAATGTTCTGGTCAATAATATCATTGGCACAGGCATCCGCATTGAGGCTCTGGCAAAGGATAATAAAGGCGAATTAGTCGGTGATTTTAACACTCGGCTCTATCAGCTTTTTGAGGATTGGATGCTGCGTCCCGAAGTTACATGGGAACTGCATTGGAATCAGTTGCAACGCTTGGCAGTTCGCTGCTGGATGCGTGATGGCGAAGTGCTTGCTCAGTTGCTGGAAGGGAATATTCCAACATTAGAACACGGCACAAAAGTTCCATTTTCTCTGGAAATAATAGAATGTGACCTGCTGCCGATTGATCTTGATGATGCTAAAAAAGGCATTATTCAGGGCGTGCAGAAAAACAAATGGGGCAAGCCAAACGCCTATTATTTATACAAAGAACATCCAGGTGATCCAAATGCGTCACTAACATTGCTGGCGGAAACTAAGCGTGTGGTCGCGGATAATATCTTGCACCTCAAGCTATCGGACAGGATTCGTCAAACTCGTGGTGTGTCTATATTTGCCAGCGTCCTGACTCGTATGGATGACATTAAGGATTATGAAGAATCCGAGCGTGTAGCAGCAAGAGTTGCCGCTGCAATGTGTGCATTTATCCGCAAATCCAATGATGCGCCGATTACTAATACAAAAACCGACAGCACTGGCAATCGCCTAATGAGCATGAAACCTGGGATGATTTTTGATAATCTGATGCCTGGCGAAGATATTGCCATGATGGAGGCAAACCGCCCTAACACTATGTTGGAGCAGTTTAGAAACAGTCAGCTTAGGGCTGTGGCTGCTGGCACATGCACAAGTTTCTCCAGCATATCCAAAGATTATAACGGCACATACTCCGCACAACGGCAGGAATTAGTCGAGCAGTCAGTGCATTATGCAGTGATGCGTGAGCATTTTGTAGAGAGGTTCGTTCGACCTGTCTGGCAGAGATTTGTCAGGGCGGCCTTGCTTACCGATTTAATCGAAGTGCCGCCGAACCTTGATGAAATGACATTATTTGATGCGGATTTCCGAGGGCCATCATTGCCATGGATTGACCCACTCAAAGAAATTAATGCCGAGGAAAAAGCGGTGCAGGCAGGCTTTAAAGCTCGCAGCCAAGTTATCCGTGAGCGTGGCAACAATCCAAATATCGTCAATGAACAAATCAAACGAGAACGAGAGCAAGAAGCGACTGACGGTATGATTTTCACCAGCAATGCAGGCTCAACAATACCTACAGAACCCGAACAGGAGAAGGAAGATGACCAAGAAAAACCCGACAAAAAAGACAAATGAAATCCCCACTAGTGGGCTTCTAACGAGGGAATGTCAAATCCGAGCTGAAAGCATCACCAAAGATGAACGGCTGATAAAGGTTTCCTTCTCATCAGAACAGCCAGTCACTCGGCAGAGTTTCTTCGCCGATCCATGGACGGAGGTTCTTGGTCATGATGCACAAGAAGCCAATCTTGAACGGCTGAATGCCTCTGCTCCTGTGCTTTATAACCATCAGCGAGGCGACAATCAGCACCGCATTGGCGTTGTTGAGCGAGCGTGGCTGGATGGCGGAAAAGGCTATGCCGAGCTGCGTATCAGCAGGCGAGATGATGTCGCTGGCATCTGGCAGGATATTGAGGATGGCATCTTGCGTAACGTGTCAGTTGCTTATCAGATTGATGAGCGATCGCTTGTAGAAGAGCGAGCAAACAGCCCCGATTTATACCGAGTTACCAGCTGGACACCCATGGAGATCAGCCTTGTTGACATCCCCGCCGATCACACTGTTGGAGTCGGCAGAACTCTCGATACCACCCAATCATTAAAATCTAACCAAGAGGAAGACATTATGCCTAAAGAAAACCAAAACCCTGAAATTCAGGAACGAAATGTCGCACCGCCGACCACTAGTGGTGCTGATCTCGATGTTGATGCAATTCGTAAGAACGCTGCCGATGAAGCATTAAAACAGGAAACTGCTCGCAGAAATGCTATCCGCAAAGCTTTTGAGCCATTTAATGCAGGGGATAACAGCGAAATACTCCAGCGTTGCCTTGATGATCACACGATCACCGAGCGTAAAGCCAAGGATATGCTGCTAGAGTTTCTAGGGGCAAATAAAGAGCCAAAAGCCCGAGAACCCTCTATATCTTTAGGCGAAAGCGAGTCTGAAAAGTTCCGTAAATATGCCGAGGATGCAATTGCCTATCGTGCAGGAATTGCTGATGAGAAGGCTAAACCCAGCGAATTATGTGGTTATACGTTGCTTGAGCTGGCTCGTAAATCTCTGGAGCTAAAAAATATCTCCACTGCAAGAATGGATAAACGAGAACTTGTCGGACGTGCATTTACGCATAGCTCCAGTGATTTTCCAATATTGCTGGCAAATAATGCTCGCAAATCCATGCTCAAAGGTTATAGCGAAACCGAGGAAGTATTTAGTAACTTCACTTCCACTGGTAATCTTTCAGACTTCAAAACCCATGACCGTGTGGGCATGAGCGAGTTTGGATCGCTGGATGTGATTCCTGAAGGTGGTGAATATACGCATGGCACAATCGGTGAGCATAAAGAGCAAATCCAATTGCTAACCTATGGCAAAATGTTCAGCATCACTCGTCAGGCGATTATCAATGATGACCTGAATGCCTTTACCGAGATTCCTCGCAAAATGGGACGTGCGGCTCGCAGGAAAGTTGGGGATCTGGTGTTTAATATCCTCACCAGCAACCCAAACATGGCAGATGGTACGGCATTATTTCATGCTAACCATAAGAATCTGGCAGGCTCTGGTGCAGCGATTACAGCAGCAAGTTTAGGTGCAGCACGCACTGCGATGCGTACACAAAAAGACGCTAGTAGCAATGCTACCCTCAATATTCGCCCGAATCTGCTGATTGTACCAGCTGCTTTGGAGGATACGGCTCGTATTCTAATGGCTTCGGAAACTGACCCAAGCCAAAGCAATAGTCGCAAGCCAAATTCAGTTCGCAATGCCTTCAACGTGATTGTTGATGCAAGGCTGGATGCAGCTTCGACCACAGCTTGGTATCTGATCGCCAATCCATCAATATTTGATGTGATTGAGGTGGGCTATCTCGATGGAAATCCCAACCCATTCCTCGAAGAACAGGATGGTTGGAATATCGATGGTGTGGAGTTCAAGGTTCGTATTGATGCTGCTGCCAAAGCCTTGGAATGGCGTACACTTTACAAAAACCCAGGTGCATAAATCTGGCTCTAAAATCAACTTAATCTTAGGAGAAAAACTATGGCTACAAATTACATTCAAGAGGGAAAATCCCTCAACTACACACCGTCAGGCTCGTCTTTGAGTTCTGGCGATTTCGTGGTGATCGGCATTATCGGGGCAATTGCAAAAACCGATATCGCAGATGGTAAAACAGGTGCGGTGCATGTCACTGGCGTGTTCAGCGTGGTGAAAGCTACTGGTGCTGTGACGCAAGGTGCTAAGCTTTATTGGGATGGAACTGCCAGCAAACTGACCACCACCGCAACCGCCAACACACTCGTTGGAATCGCAGCAGCGGCAGCAGCTTCAGGTGATGCAAATGTCAATATTTTGCTGAATGTCGGCTTATGACTTTCATTAATGACATGCAGGAGCGTGATTTAACGCTCCTGCAAACCCTTGATGGGCGGGCAATTACCTATACTCCAAATGGCGGTGTTGCTCGTACCATCTCTGGCATGTTGCAGGAATTTACCGAAATTGTGAATAGCGGAAGCGTTGATGTTATGGCAACGCATCCTGTGCTTTCGGTTCGCTCGGTGGATATTCCTGAAATTGCCACTGGTGATGCAATTACGGTTGCGGGGGTAAATTATAAAATCGTCAATATCCGTCCTGATAATGAAGGAATTATCGAACTAATATTGGAGAAATTATGAGCCACGCACGCACACAAATCCGCAATGCGGTGACGGCTTTATTGCTGAACAATACTTCGGCTGGAGCTAAGGTTTATGAGTCTAGGATTTATCCACTTGATGACCCCAAACTCCCTGCGATTCTGATTTATACCAAACAGGAATCAGTGGGCGATCAGATGTCGATGTCAAAACCTCGGACTCAACATAGGGAGCTTCATCTAACGATTGAGGCCTATGTCAAAGCCAACAATAACATTGATGAAACGGCTGACGGTTTGGCACTGGAGATTGAGCAGATAATCGGCGGCGACCCAAGCATCAACGGGCTGGTGAAGGACACCGTTCTAGACACCACAGAAATTCAATATTCCGATGAAGGCGAAAAACCGATTGCGGTGATTACGCTCACATTCGCCGTACTTTATGCGGTGAAAGAAAACGCACCCAACACACTTATTTAACCCAAAACAGGAGAAATATCATGGCAACTCACGCTGGTAGCGAGGGAAAGGTCTTTGCAGGCTCAGACCAAATCGCAGAAATAAAATCATGGTCAATGGAGATTAGTTCCGACACTGTTGACGCTTCAATTATCGGCACACAATGGCGTAAAAATCAAGCAACTATCAAGAGCTTTTCTGGTAGTTTTGACGGCTTTTGGGACGAAACAGACACGCTCGGGCAAGGCTCATTATCAGCTGGAGCAACCGTCACTCTAAACTTATATCCCGAGGGCAACACCTCTGGTGATACATATTGGAGCGGTGATGTAATCATCACCAGTATTTCCTACAACGCATCGTTTGATGGCTTGGTGGAAGCCAGTTTTAGCTTCACAGGCACAGGTGCATTAACCGAATCAACAGTCGTATAATTGGAGCAGAATATGAGCATTATCAATCAAGTTACCAAACATTACGCAAGCCAGGAACGGCTGATTATCCACGTTCCTGAATGGGGCGATGGCGCTAATCCGCTGGAAATTCATGTCCTGCCAATGACCATGGCAGAGGTGAATATGATGCAGAAAATTGCCTCTAAAAAAGCCAGCAATATTGAGCAGGCCGCAAATATTATCATCGTAAAAGCCAAGGATAAGGACGGCAAACGGCTGTTTTCCATAACGGATCGTGATGTCCTGCTGCAAGAGGCGGATTATAAAGTAGTCAGCCGTATTGCTGAGAAAATTGAAGCCAGATTCTTCGGTGATATGGAGACGCACAAGGGAAACTCCGAGGCGACCACTTCCGCAGAAACCAGCTAGCACTAGCGGTAAGACTCGGTCGCCCACTTTTTGAGATTGAATCTATGGACACAAGACAGTTCATGGAATGGCTAGCATTTTTTGAATTACAGGTAAAATAATGGGCTTTTCGGAAGCAAAATTCACGGTTAGAGCGGTTAATAAGACCCAGAAAGCCTTCTCCCAGATTAATAAGGGCGTTGATAATATGGATCGGCGCTTTAGCAAGATGGGGCGTGGTTTGAGCCGTATCGGCGGCTTGATGGCAACCGCTTTTGTCGGCAAGCAAATCACCGATACTATTACCAAGTTTGAAAAGCTGGAGGCATCGCTCCGCACGATCACTGGTTCGGCAGATAATGCAGCAGTGGCATTCGGTTTTATCCAAGAATTTGCAGCCACAACGCCGTTCCAATTAGAAGAAGTAACCGCTGCATTCATCAAGTTAAAAGCCTTGGGATTAACGCCATCTGCAGAAGCCCTCACATCTTACGGTAACACCGCAACTGCGATGGGGAAGTCGCTTAATCAAATGATTGAAGCGGTTGCTGACGCTGCAACAGGTGAGTTCGAACGACTAAAAGAATTCGGTATAAAATCCAAATCTCAAGGCGATCAAGTCACCTTCACATTTCAGGGAATTAAAACCACAGTTGGCAAAAATGCAGAGGAAATTGAAGCATTCCTTAAATCCATTGGTGATGTTCAATTTGCTGGTGCGATGGAGGAGCAAGCCGACACATTAAATGTCGCGCTCTCAAATATGGGTGATGGCTTCTCAAAGCTCGTAAAAGCCATAGGTGACGCTGGTTTAACCGCAATGCTAACTGGAATTGCCAACGCAGTTAAATGGCTGGCAGAACAAATAACAGCCTCAATTGAACCGCTGGGATTGGCATTTAAAGCTTTAATTGCGGAGGTGATAAAATTTGGCAATTTATTCATAGCTGTATTTGATGGGGTTGGCAGATCATTCGCTGCATTTGGTAACACAATTTCCGCCAGATTTGAAGCTCTAGGCAAGGATTTAGCAGCTTTTATTGAAGACCCCCTCGGTGGTGTGTCTTTTGAAAACACTAAGAAAGTGCTGGAAACAGGCTTGCTTGATGCGATGGGTAATGCGTTTGATAAAGCGCTGGCTGAAGCCCGGGAATTTAACGCTGCGATTGATGCTGAAATCGGTGCTGCAGCTGATAAAATAGTACAGGCGAATTCTAGCAAAGCTGGAGCCTTGGCGGACTTGTTCAAGAAACCATCAGCTGGAAAGCAAGGACAGCCATCAAAAACCGATGATGCCAATAACAAGCTAAAGAATGAATCTAAGAAAACTACTGATCAAATAGACAAGGATTTTGAACGGCTGGGAGAGTCTATCGAAGGTAGGCTAATTGATTCGCTTGATATTGTTGGTGGAAAATTTAACGGCTTCGGCGATCTAGCAAAAAACATCCTGTCCGATGTCAATAAAATGCTACTCAAATCCGCTATGAAAGATTTAGGCATTGGTGGTGAAGGTGGTTTGCTCGGTGGCTTAATGAGTTCTATCGGAGGTTTCTTCGGTGGCAAAGGAGGCTCTGGTGGAGGATTTGGAAGCTTAATCTCGGGCATAGGCAGCATGTTCGGCGGCTTTTTTGCAGATGGCGGAACGCTCAAAGCTGGTCAATTCGGTGTTGTTGGAGAACGAGGCCCCGAATTAGCCTTTGCTGGTAGTCGTCCGATGAATATCACTCCAAACGGATCTGCACCAGTAACGGTAAATATGAATATTCAAACGCCTGATGTGCAAGGCTTCCGTCAATCACAAAGCCAAATTTCGGCTGATATGGCACGAGCCATTGAACGTGGAAGGAGGAACTTATGACATCATTTGAAGAAATGCAATTCCCGACTGATATCAGCTATGGGGCAACAGGTGGCCCTATGTTCCTCACCGATGTTGTGGCAACTGTTTCGGGGCGGGAGCAGCGTAATAGTAAATGGTCGCAATCTCGGGCTAAATATAATGTGGCTTCAGGTGTAAAAACTGAATCGCAATGGCAGGCATTAATTACATTTTTTCGTACTCGCAAAGGCAAAGCGGTGGGTTTTCGTTTCAAGGATTGGAGCGATTATCAAGGAACGAATGAAGCAATCGGTACAGGTGATGGTGCTACTACTGATTTTCAACTGGTGAAGATTTACAGCAGCAATATTGCCATATCTCGTAATATCAATAAACCAGTTGCAGGAACAGTGAAAATATATGTCGATTCTGTGCTGCAAACTAGCGGTATTAATATCGATATGACCACTGGAATTATTACCTTTAATTCTGCTCCAGCCATTGCAGAAACAATCACCGCAGATTTTGAATTTGATGTTCCTGTACGATTTGATACCGATGAGCTGGCTATTTCCATGGATAGTTTTAATGCTGGAAGTTGGAATAATATCCCACTGATAGAGGTAAGAATATGATTATAAATCCGCGTTAATTCCAAGTGAACTTATCAGTTCATAATAACCAAAAAGAACCATCACAAAGAAAGCTACCAAGATGAGTTCATGCTTAAAATGATGGGAATGGAAAAAATTACGGTCACGATGATGAATCACGTCCATAAGCTCATCACCAAAGCGGATGGAAAGAAACGTGCCAACACCGGATAACAGCACTACTCCCCAATAAGGGTATGGCGTTACAATAATCTGGTGCAAGAGTTTGGTTATGATGGTGGTGTCGTAATAGTCAGCAGCATAATGCCATGTCAGCACATTAGCCAAGATAGCAATCGCCCAGACCGCTACCTCTGAAATAACCATGCGAATACCAAACAGCAAGCGCAGAGGAAAATCCAACAGGAATCCAGCATCAGCAACGGGCGTGCAGAGAACAAAGAAACTCCAGGTCAGCAGTGCAGCAACACCACCTGTCAGCAAGTCGTATTCATAACTGAGATACGCAAAATAACCAATAAGCAGCCCACATAGCAGTAGGAACTTAATGAGCACTTGTTTCTTGGGTTTGTGGTTTGTTTTCAACATGCGGTTAAGTATAGAAGAAATAGAGAAAAATGCAAGGATTTACAATATTATGAAAAATATCAGCCCAGAATTAGAAGCGCATTTTGCGGGTGAACTGCAAACACTCGCGACCTGTTGGCATATCACTCGCACCGATGGAATTGAACTTGGCTTTACCGATCATGATGCCGCACTCACTTTCGGCGGTGTGATTTACGACTCAATCGCTGGATTTACGCCAACTACGGTGGAAAGCAAAAGCAATATGTCAGTTGATAATCTTGATTTGGAAGGGCAAACATTCTCAACCAAAATCACCGAGGAAGAGCTGCTGGCTGGGCTATATGACTATGCCGAGATTGAAATATTCATCGTTAATTATGAGGATTTGAGCCAAGGAAAATTGATAGTCAAACGTGGGAGGTTGGGTGAAGTCACTATCAACCAGCAGATGTTTCAGGCGGAAGTTCGGGGATTAACGCAGCATCTGTCACAAACTATCGGCGAGATTTTTTCTCCATCTTGCAGGGCGATATTGGGAGATTCTCGCTGCAAGGTGGCGGTGGCTAGTTTTACCGTATCCGCAACCGTTACTGAAATTACCAACAATCAAACATTCAAAGCAAGTGTCTTGAGCGAAGCTGCTTTTTGGTTCACTGGTGGCGAGGTGGTGTGGACATCCGGCAATAATTCTGGTCGTAGAATGGAAGTCAAAGAATTCGCAAGCACACAGGTGGTGCTGGCACTTCTGATGGGCAAGAGCATTCAAGTTGGTGATGGTTTTAACATCGTTACGGGCTGCGATAAAACCCGTAAAACATGCCAGAGCAAATTCAGCAACATCATCAATTTTAGAGGAGAACCAGATATTCCTGGTGTTGATAAACTCCTCACCACCGCAGGAACTCTAGATAAGACAGGTAGAAATGACTAAAATTAAGCAACAACAGATTATCGACCAAGCACGCACTTGGCTTGGCACGAAATATCATCATCAGGGGCGGCTTAAAAAATCTAGCCGTGGTGGTGGTGGTGTGGATTGTATCGGGCTGGTGATTGGCATCATTGATGAGTTAGGGATTCATGATGGGGATGGCAATTTACTGGTTCATGCCGATGAAACAAATTACTCCATGCATCCAGAAAATGGTCGGCTGGTTGGCAGCATCCATCAGCATCTACGAGAAGCTCCTCGGGATAAAATGCAAGTCGGTGATGTGTTGCTGTTCAAAACATTCAAAGATCCTCAGCATGTTGGTTTGTTATCTGAATATCCGAGCGGTGGCCCCGCGCACGAAGGTGCGCCAATTCAATATGGGCTGATTCATTGCAATTCCAGTGCTGGCAAGGTGGTGGAGCAGCCTCTCACAGAAACATGGAAGCGAATGCTCACCCACATTTATCGCTTCAAAAACAAACAACTCAAATCGATTAAGTAGAAAAATATGGCAGATATAGTTTTACCCGTAGTTGGTGGTGCGGTTGGTTTTGTGTTGGGCGGTCCACAAGGAGCTATCCTTGGTGCAAACCTTGGAGGAATGGCTGCTGGAGCATTTTTTGCCAAAACTCAACGTATCCAATTGCCAACCCAAGAAGGCCCACGGCTGGCTGATTTGCGTGCTCAAACTGCGACTTATGGCAATATGATTTCCAAAGTTTATGGCACAATGCGCATTGCTGGCAATGTCATCTGGGCAACTGATATCAAGGAGGTAAAAACTGAGAAAACCAGCACCCAAACTGGTGGTGGCGGAAAAGGCGGTGGAGGTAAAACTACGACCAGCCAAACCACCGTCACTTATGAATATTTCATCACGCTGGCGATCGCTTTGTGTGAAGGGCCGATTGACGAGGTGATTCGTGTTTGGGCAGATAGTAAAGTGCTGACCGAGGACGTACTTTCTGCTGCGCAGGGTAAATATAATGTGCATTTTGGCGATGAGGATCAACTTATTGACGATATCATGTCTAAATACCTCACAGCAGGAACAATCTCTGCCTATCGTGGTATGGCGTATGTGGTGATTGAGGATTTTCCACTGGCAGAATACGGCAATCGCATCCCTAATTTTACCTTTGAAATACGCCGTACAGTTAAGTTTACTCCAAGCATTGAGGATAAAATCAAGGATATGATTCTTATCCCTGGAGCTGGAGAATTTGTCTACGGAACAAACATTGCCACCAAACAAGATGGCGCATTTATCGGCAGCTCATTTACGCCATCAGGTGATAAAAATACCATAAATATGCATAATTATGAGGGCAAAGCTGACGCTGTCGTTGCCATTGATCAGATGCTTAATGTGCTACCAAATCTTGAATGGGTGGCGGTGGTGGTGACTTGGTTTGCAACGTCTACCGATGCAGGCACATGCAATATTGTTCCGAAGGTGGAATTTCAAGGCACAACGCAAGTATTACCTAGCGACTGGAGCGTGGCTGGAATTAATCGGGCATCCGCACAGTTAGTGCTTTTTATCGACCCAGAAACTCCGACTTATGGCGGAACTCCTAGCGATAATACCGTGGTTGATATTTGTGCCGAGCTAAAATCTCGTGGCTTGAATGTGATGCTTTATCCGATGCCATTTGTTGATGAGCTGACACCAGACCCGAAACCATGGCGTGGGCGGATTGTGCCTAGTAACGCAACCGATGCAAATAACTGGTTCACAAAAACCAACGGCTATAATGCGTTTATAACTCATTACGCCAATTTGCTGGTTGGTAAGGTAGATGCGTTTGTGGTCGGCTCGGAATTGGTCGGTATGACTGGTTACAGTGATGTGGCTGGAAATTACCCAGCAGTCAATCAGCTGGTGACTTTAGCAGCAACAGTGAAAGCCATAATGGGTGGCAGCACACAAATAACCTATGCCGCTGATTGGAGCGAGTATCACTCAACAGGCGGCTGGTTTAATCTTGATCCGCTATGGGCAAGTGCGAATATCGATTTTGTGGGGATTGATTCCTATTTTCCACTTACTGATGATTTGCCACAGATTCAAATTGATGAACAATCCATAACAGATGGCTGGGAATCTGGCGAAGGATGGGATTATTATTACGCAGATTCTGTCAATCGCACAGGCAAAACCAATTATAGCGATGCTAAATTTGCATGGAAAAACTTGGAATATTGGTGGAAAAATACTCACACCAATCCTGATTTAAGCACCACTGGCTGGACGGCAAAAATGAAGCCTGTGTGGTTTACGGAGTTTGGTTTTCCATCCGTTGATAGCTGCGCTAACCAGCCCAATGTATTTTTTGACCCCACCTCAAGCGAGAGCTTTTTTCCTCGTGGAAGCAAGGGACGCATTGACTTTCAGGCACAACGTGAGGCACTTAATGCCACGCTTGATTATCTTGATACTCGAGAACAAATATCTGGCAATACAGGACTAGTTGCACGAAGATTTATATGGACATGGGATGCTCGTCCATTCTCTTTCTGGCCTGATTTAGAAGGTGTTTGGCAGGACTCTGTTTTATGGAATACAGGCCATTGGGTGCAAGGTAAACTCGGCAATTCTACGCTGGGTGCAATTGTAGCGGAACTGTTTCAGGCGGCTGGTTTAAGTGCTTCAGATTATGATGTGACGAGGCTAACCGATACGGTGGAAGGGTTTATTCTTAGTAGTCCGATTACCGTCCGCAATGCGCTGGAATATCTCACTACCTCATTTTTCTTCGATGTGGTGGAAAGCGATGGCATTCTAAAATGCGTGCCGCGTGGCAATGAATCAGTGAAATCTATATCAGAAGATGATCTGATTCCATCCAAGAAAAAGGATGTGCAGGATGTATTGGAAATCGTCCGAGCACAGGAGTTGGAATTGCCACAGCGGGTGAATGTTACCTATATAGATCGGCCTTTCAACTACGATCCAGTAACGCAAACTTCACAGCGTCAGGTGGTCAAAGCGGTGGATCAGGTGACGATGAATTTACCGATTGTGATGGGTGCAACGCAGGCCAAAAAGATAGCTGATGTTACGCTCTATAGCGCGTGGAAAGAACGAACATCTTTTGCCCTAAAGCTGCCACCGCAATATGTGAGGATTGAGCCGACCGATGTAATAACCGTTACGGTTTTGGGCGTTGCTCACGAAATGCGGGTGCAAAAAACTGATATGGAAGCCAATGGCGTGATGAAAATCTCTGCTATTGCCGAGGATATCAGCTCATACGACTTTTACACAGCAGCTGGAGAAACCGCTAAAAACCTAACACCGCCTGTCCTTGTGCCAGATACAATTGCACAATTTATTGATGCTCCCCCTTTGCCAACAGACACACTGAATCAAGGTTTGCTGCGAATTGGTGTTGCTGCCGATGGTGCAAATTGGAATGGCGCAGCAATATATCGATCCGATGATGGTGGCGAAGCTGGGGGCAATACATTCAACGTGCTGGCTGGTCTTGATGGGGCGGCTACGTTCGGAACTATTACTACCAACCTGCCAGATGGTTCGTTTAAAAGCTGGGATTTAGTCAATGAAGTCGAAGTTGTTTTGACCTCTGGAAGCCTCGCTTCTGTCAGTGAATTAGCAGTGTTAAACGGTGCAAACGCTGCTTTAATTGGTGGCGAGATGGTTCAATTCCAAAATGCCGTATTGATTGGCGAAAGCACATACAAACTCACTAAATTACTTCGTGGCAGGCAAGGAACAGAATGGGCAATCGGCAGCCATGTGGTGGGCGAACGATTTGTGATGATTACGCCTGCGCTTTACACCACCGCAATCGCCAATAATCTAATCGGGCGGGAGTTGTTTTACAAAACGGTGAGCGTTGGTAATTCGCTGGGCAATACAAGTGAGACCAGCTTCACCTATCTTGGTAATAACCTGAAACCCTTCTCTCCAGTGCATGTGAGTGGAAGCCGTGACGGTTCAGCAAATCTAACTATCAATTGGATTCGCCGCTCTCGTGTTGATGGTGAATGGCGTGATGGCGTTGGTATTCCGCTCGGTGAAGAATCAGAGGCGTATGAAGTAGATATCCTCAATGGCAGCAACGTGGTGCGAACCATCGAGATTACCAGTCCAACCGCTGCATACAGCGCCGCAGATCAAACGACCGACTTCGGTAGCACTCAAAGCAGTGTGGATGTGAATATTTACCAAATGTCGGCGGTGGTAGGCCGAGGCTACGCCACCAGCGCAACTATTTAATCATTAAAACTAGGAGAATATCATGTCCCAGAGCGGAAGGCTGGGCTTGCCGTATATTGTTACGAGCCAAGCCCAAAAAGAAGTAACCCACAACGACTCTCTCAACCGCCTTGATGCGTTCGTTACACCAGTGGTGGCTGATCTCACCGATACACCGCCGGGCAGTCCTGCGGCGGGTGATCTGGTGATTGTTGGCACATCTCCAACAGGTGTATTTGTCGGGCAGAATAATAATATTGCTCAATATCTCACGGGTGGCTGGATATTTTACACACCGTTTAAGTGGATGGATGCAGTGGTGGAATCGCTGGATTCTCGCATGGCTTACGATGGCTCTGGCTGGATTCCCTTCGGCCTGATCATGAAGGATACAGGCGAATATCTGCGCGTTGGTCATCAGCAGGAGGATGTGACTGTAAGCTCAGGAGCATTTGTCGACACCACCATTACCGTCCCGAACCGCTCCATTTTGCTTACCGTCAACGTGCGTGTGCTGACAGCAGTGACTGGTGCAACTTCTTTCGATGTCGGTATTAGCGGTGAAACTGGCAAATTCGGTGGCTCAATCGGCATCGGGCAGGATTCCACCAATATCGGCATCATCGGCCCAACAGCTTTTTATTCAGATACAGCCGTTCGCCTAACCGCCAACGGCGCAAACTTCACCGGAGGGGTGATTCGCACCACAATGCAATATCTACAGCCGCGTGGCCCTTGGAATTGGTAGGAGAGAATTATGAGCAATGCGTATGGATATCAACATAGTTTCGATGACGCTTTAGCAGCAGAATTTCAGGGTATATTATCGCAAGGTTTTGACCCTAGACATGTGCCAAATTTGAAGCTCTGGCTAGAAGCATCCAACCTTGCCAACATCATTAAAGATGGCAGCGGAAATGTTAGTAAATGGCTGGATAAATCAGGTCTGAATAATCACGCAATACAATCTGACAACGCAAAGCAACCAACTTATGTAAGTAGTGGAATCAATGGCAACCCAGCCCTGAAAAGTGATGGCAATAACCGCATATTAAACTTCACTCATCCCATTACGGTGGGCGATCCCTTCACCATATTTATGGTTTTGAAGGCCGATATTATCACCCCCGACCCAACAACTGGAAGTGCTTTAAATGCTGCGATGTCGTTTGGTGATGCAACAAGTGGCGAATCAGTTTTCTCGATAAGACAGACCAGAGATACACCAGATGTACTCCGTTCAACTGCCTATAATGGCGGAGCAATCTTCAATAGTGGCAATGATAATGCCGTGCTTTCCAGCACAATCTATGACGGCACAAATATTGAAACTTACAAAAATGGCGCACTGGTAGATAGCGATATTGCCGATTCCACGGGAATGCTTCTAACAGGTGGTTACCTGTTTAATGACGATACCAGCGGCTCACGTTCATTTATCGGCTGGATAAGTGATGTGCTGATTTACGCAGCATCGCTAGATGAATCACAGCGCAACCAAATCGAACAATATTTAATACAGAAACAGGCAATATCATGACCGATGAAGAACTCAAAAAGACCGTGCGCTGCGCCGTGCGTGAAGGCATCGATGATGCACTAACTCGCTATGGAATTGATACGGAAGACCCAACAACAATGCAGGCCGATATGGTTTATCTACGCAAATCACGTACCGGCTCAGATGAAATTATCAAATGGGGAAAACGCTCCGCCATCACTGCAGCGGCCACCGGAATGCTGGTGGCATTGTGGCAGGGAATCAAACAAATCATACAAACAGGAGGATGATATGATTACATTACTTGGATCACTGATAGGGTTTATGGGCGCTGCCTTTCCTGATTTTCTCAAAATGTGGCGCGATTCTGCCGACCGCAAGCACGAGCTGGTAATCTTGGAAATGCAGATGGCGCAGCAAGAAAAAGGTCATGCCCAACGGTTAGAAGAAATCAACGTACAGGCCGATATCTCCGAAAGCCGCGCCCTCTATAAAACCTACAATACAGGCATAAAATGGGTGGACGCACTCAACGGTACGGTACGACCAGTATTAGCCTACGCCTTTTTTCTGCTCTATTTCACCGTCAAATATATGCAATTCGGCATGGTTGATCTAGGAAACCCGCTGCCATGGCACATGGATATTCTATGGAGTGTTGAGGACCAGGTAATCTTCGCTGGCATTATCAGCTTCTATTTCGGGCAACGTGCCATGAGCAAAGTACGGAGCGGGAAATGAGGCATGTCACACACTTTGAACGCCCGAATGGGGCGACTAAATGTCGCGCCATTAGTGAAAAGGGTATCAACCTGATAAAGCGTTTTGAAGGTTTTGAACCCAAAATATATCTCGATGCTGCGGGTCTGCCGACTATCGGTTATGGGCATTTGCTACGTGCTGGAGAAGCCGAAATGTTCAAAAATAGCATAAGCCCTGAAGCTGGAGAAGCATTGCTGATAAAAGATGTGCTGTCCGCAGAACAAGCTGTCCTGAGACTAATAAATGTGCCGCTCACCGATGGCCAGTTCGATGCGTTAGTGTCCTTCACTTTCAATCTTGGCTCTGGAGCTCTGCAACGATCAACCCTGCGCCGCAAAGTGAACCGGGAGGAGCATAGCGAAGTTCCCCGCGAGTTTATGCGCTGGGTATGGGCTGGAGGCCGGAAGTTGCGTGGTCTGATACGGCGCAGAGAAGCAGAGGTACAGCTTTACATTTTATAAATTCTTTGCCTTCAGTCAGGTTTCAGCTTGGTGAGGTAGTTTAGCCTATGGTCGGGGTTTCCGGCTATTAACCTACCAAGGAGATATCCCATGCAAGTAAAAGACATTATGACAAAAGACCCTGCCTTTATCGGCCCCAATGATAACATCACGGCAGCAGCCCGAAAAATGAAGGAAATAGATTGCGGCGCATTACCAGTGGGTGATGATAAAGAGCATTGCGTTGGTATTATCACTGACCGCGACATTGTATTACGCACGCTGGCAAATGGTGACAATCCAAAAGACAGCAAGGTGAAAGATAGCATGACCAGTGAGGTGCATAGCTGCCTAGAAGAAGATGCACTGGAAAAAGCGGCTGACCTCATGCGTGAGCACCAGATAAATCGCCTGATTGTCAAAGATAAGGATAAGAATATCACCGGTATTATTACATTTGGCTGTATGCTTTGGAAAACAAAGAATGCCTCTGAAGTCGGGCATATTCTTGACCATGCAGCGCCGCGCAAGCTTGCTGCATCGTAGAACCTGATACCCCACATCTACCAAAAGGCTGATGCATTATTGCGTTGGCCTTTTGTGCCTTCAGCTAGGTTTCAGGTTACGCGCTTATGGTTTGCGGCCAAGGTTAGAGTAGCTGTTGTAGTGCTCCATATCCTCAGTCCGTATTAACATCAACAAATGGAGTCATTATGAAAAAATTACTATTAACCGTATCTACTTTAAGTCTGTTACTAGCCACTTCTGGGCAAGAAGCTCGCGCTGAAGGTGTCAGCGAATGGTTTAAGGGCATATTCAGCAATGAAGAAAGCATAGAATCTGATGCAGAAATGCATGATGAAACTGATGTCGGCCACGAAGTCATGGAAGATCATTATGGTGATAATGAGGCAGAATATACGCCATATGAAGAAGAGCCAGAGGATGATAGTTCATCTGATGAGAAAGAAGTTCAAGGCCCACAAGATACCTCAGGTGAAGATACAGATATAGAAGGCGATGATAAAAAGGAATCTACGCCTGTTAAAGATATTAGCCCAACCCAGATTTAATATTTGCCTTCAGCCAGAGTTTAGGTTGAAGGGATATAACGGTGCATAGAAGGACGAGCGGATACAACTTTTAACAGAACACTTATATAGATAACTTGTTAATTTGACTGTTAGAAAAGCTACCCTCTCTGCCTTCTATTTTACTATCAACCTTTAAAGGAGACATATCATGTCAAATAACGAACAAAAAAAAGAAGACCAAAAACCAGAAGCGTCACAAGAAGGTAGTAATGACGATAATAAAACCGAGAGTTCAGGCAGCAAGCCTGAGTATAAGGGCAATAACCCCGGTGGTGCTTCTTCAAAGAAATAAGCTATTTATAGCGTATTGAAGAATTGCCCTCACATATGTGAGAGAGGAAAAAGGTCAGTCACTTGAAATGGCTGGCCTTTTTTACTTTATCCATCGCTTTATGCTTCAGCTAGGCGTAAGGTGGGTAGAGGATAATGAGGGTTATTAAAACAAAATATAGGATAAATCATGCGCATACTGGTTGTAGAAGACGATAAAATTATTGGTGACGGTCTTCTTACTGCACTGAAACTGGAAGGCTACGGCGTGGATTGGGTGGAAGATAAAGAGTCTGCAACACTTGCCTTTGAAACCCATGAATATGACATGCTGCTTATGGATATTGGTCTGCCCGATGGTTCAGGGCTGGATTTACTAGCCGAGATCAGGGCTAAGAAAAGTGAAGTGCCCATTCTGATGCTCACTGCCTATGATAAAACCAGCTACAAGGTCAAAGGTCTTGATTTGGGTGCGGATGATTACCTGATTAAGCCTTTCAAACTGGATGAATTAAAAGCAAGAATTCGTGCGCTTCATCGCCGTCGGGAAGGACGATCACAACCCTTGCTGCAAGTAGGCGATATTGAGCTTAATCCTGCCACCAAGAAAGTGACCTTGAAAGGAAAAGATATTCCGCTTGGCCCGAAAGAATTTGCGATTTTGCAGCTGCTCATGGAAAAGCCGGGTGAAGTATTATCCAAACAAACGATTGAAGACAGTATGTATGGCTGGGGCATGGAGATTGAGAGTAATACGATTGAGGTGCATGTATCCAAACTACGCAAGAAGCTGGGGAAAGGTGCAATCGAAACCATTAAAAACATGGGGTATCGTTGTGCAGTTTCTTCCTAAATGGCTTACGACCCGATTTACAACGAATCGTTATAAACAAGAGATTGAGACGCTATCACAGGATATAGAAAAACGTATTGCTGAAACATTAGCTCCCATTGATGAAAAAATCGCTCCAAAAGAAATCCGCCCTTTGATTAACGCTATTAATCGACTGATTACCTATTTTGAAGATCGGTCACACCATGAGCAGGATTTTTCGGCCAACGCCTCCCATGAGCTGCGTACTCCGCTGGCTGGTATCCGCTTGCAAACCGAAATTGCTATGAGTACGGATGATAAAGAAATACAACAAAGAGCACATCAAAACGTCCTTATCGCTATCGATCAAAATGAACGGTTGATTGAACAATTATTGACATTGGCTCGGCTTACAGCAGACAGAGTGGAGCTAGCGATGGAAAAATTGGATGTCGGTCAATTATCTGCGCATGTTATTGCCAATTTACAAAGCCTTGCTGATGAAAAGCAGATCAGTCTAAAGCTGGAATCACAGGACAATCTTACTCTGCGTGCCAGTGAAGAAAGCCTTTCCATTCTTCTACATAACCTCATTCGCAATGCTATTAACTACATTCCAGAGGGAAGTAAGGTCGAGGTAAAGACTACAACTGCTAAAGGCGGGAAAATAGTCTTATCTGTGGCCGATAATGGCCCCGGCATTCCTGAAGAAAAACATGAGGTAGTGCTGCGCCGATTTCAAAAAACAGCAAATAGTGCCAAATCCGGCAGCGGCCTCGGATTGGCTATCGTTAAACGCATCTGTGATTTACATCATGCCACATTGGAACTTGGCAGAACCACCAAAAAAGGCGGCCTTAAAGTGACAGTTACATTTAATCGTTAGATGGTTTCTTTTCAGCAGGTTTACTCGCCGCTTTCTTTTTGCTCGTTTTATTGGCTTCATCAGAAGCATTGCCACAACACGCACCGATCAGCCTCTTCATAAATGTCTTAATACTGTTTATCATGATATTCCTCTATAAATAAGGTTTCTGCGCCTATTGAACATAGGGTAACCCTTCAACCTGAAGCCTAGACACTGTTAGCTAATTCTTGCTGTTCGTATTTATTGGTGCTATACTCCTATTTTTAAGGAGTATTTTAGCCATGGACAAACGTTTATACCCTCTTTCAAGAGAGTTTTTTGATAGCAATATTGA
>Ga0316205_10000338_pt1 | contig 95821 bp, 89 predicted proteins | sample 3monthpyrite_MG_FD_204941 | JGI IMG/M metagenome (GOLD analysis project Ga0316205, IMG submission 204941) | Microbial mat bacterial communities from mineral coupon in-situ incubated in ocean water Damariscotta River, Maine, United States -... | ecosystem: Environmental > Aquatic > Marine >... | reverse complement strand
AAATTGGAAAGCTGCACTGAATCGGTTTATGATTGAGTTTGAAGAACGATTAACTGACTACATTTAAAAATGGCAGTTACACAGAATTATTTACACCGTCTGTACTGAGCCAGTTTTATTTCTTCTTGTAAAGCATTCACTTCTTGGCTTAACTTTTCAAGCTTGTAATAGCCGGCTAGCCCCACAAGTTGATGAATATAATCACGCGCTGTTGTAATTTTCTTTGGGTTATCTGTGTTTTGTAAACAGGCATCTACTTTTGTGCATAATCTAAGTATTTCATTCTGTAGAGCAGAATCCATATTTTTCAGTGCAACATTTTCAGCTTTATTTATTACATAAGCATTTGCGGAGATATTGTTATCAGGTACAGCTTGCTCAAGGCATTTAGTTAAAACTAAATCTAGTGTTGTATCGTCTATCGGTTTATACAAAACCTCGTCAATAATGCCTGAGTCTTTAAGGCTTTGTATATCAGTTAAAACATCAGCGGTCACTAAAGCTATAGGTGTATTACAAAACTCTCTAATTGTTTTAGCGGCACTTGCACCGTCCATTTCAGGCATATGTAAATCCATTAAAATTAAATGATAAGCCTGATGGTTGACAGCTAAAATAGCTGCACGTCCGCTCTGGACTACCTCAACCTCAGCGCCACGTGCTTCAAGCATCATACGAATTAGTTTCTGGTTAAATGCATTGTCTTCTACAATAAGAATTTTTTTATTTTGAAGCCACTTTATCGTTGCTCTGTTAGCAGAGGTGCTTTCAGGTTTTATATCCATTTCTAGCGCATTAGAAATGTTCTGACATAAGGTTTTTTCACGTATGGGTTTAGCAAGACAAATTAATTTTTCCTGTTCTGAAATGTTACTAGGTACCTGTAGAGTATTACAGCTTGATAGTAATAATACATGCCCCTGATATGCCTCTCTTAGTTTCTTGACCTGTGCGTGACAATCAGTTGTTTCTAATTGGTCGGCTGATACCCCCAGTACAATTAGTGAGAGAGTGTCAATTTTCTGGTTGGTTATAATTGAATTTATTTCATCTGTATTTGTAGCAATAAAAACTTGCATGCCACAGCGTTGTAACATTGTTTTTATTGACTCGCAAGATGAGATGTTTTCTTCAACTAGAATAGCATTTTTTGCAGATAATAAATTTTCCTGCTGAGTGTTAAAGCCAAAATTATCATTATGCTCAGAGATAGGGTTGAGAAGTGGAATATTAAAACTAAAGCTCGATCCTTTGTTTATCTGACTTTTAACATTTATGTCGCCACCCATTTTTCTAACTAATCGACGTGAAATAGAGAGCCCTAAGCCTACACCATCAGATGTGCGCGTCATGTCGTTATGCAACTGTGAAAATTCTTTAAATAATACGCTGCGATTATCTTCGCTAAAGCCACAGCCCGTATCATTAACATAAAAGACCAGGTTGTCTTTTCCTGATATTAGTTGGCATTTTACTATTATTACTACTTCACCCTGATTTGTGAATTTAATGGCATTGGTAATAATGTTGGTTAGTACCTGATTAATTCTAGGCGCGTCACCATCGCAATATGCAGGTACGTTGTTGTCGACAAAAAGTACCAGTTCTAGTTTTTTATCATGAGCTGCTGCCGACATCATGAGCACAACATCTTCACTGAGTGTTTTTGGGGAAAAGGTTTTCTTGCTCAAGTGTAAAGAGTCAGATTTTAATTTTGAAAACGTTAATACATCATCAATCACAGATGTTAATTGGGTTGCAGAATTAATAATGGTTCGTGCGTAATCCTGACGATCATTCTCGTTGATGTCTTTTTCCATTAACCGGCTAAAGCCTATCACGGCATTTAATGGTGTTCTAAGTTCATGGCTCATACGGGCAAGAAACTGCGTTTTTTCATTACCGAGTTTTTCTGCCTGCGATTTTGAAAATGCTAATTCAATATTCTGTGATTCTAATTTGGATACAGTGCGATTCAAATCATTCGTGGCTTTCTTTATTTTATCCTGTAACTCAGTTTGCGCATCGTGTAGCGCTGCTGCCATGTTGTTAATGCCCTGTTGTAAATCACCAATCTCTCCTGTTGATGTTTTATCAACACGTACGGCTAAGTCACCTGCGGAGATTGAATTAACCGCATTATTTAATTTTAATATAGGCCGTGTAATAACACGAGCTACGCGATAGCCGAAAACAGAACTAATAATAATGCCAAGTAACGTACTGATTAATCCGAAAATCAAAATTTCTTTTTGTTTGTTATTTGTGTTTTTGAATAAAATTCCTATGCGTAGTTGCCCAATAGGTTGGCGTTTTGATGGATTGCTTAATTCAGCGCTTTCATTTTCAAAGCCACCCACGGTAACACCCGTCAATAAAACCGGTGCAGATATATACTTTATGCGGCTAAAGAGTTTATTGTTCTTAAAGTCTAATTTTTTTATTAATGCCTTGCCATCAATATCAGCCATTAGAACACTAACCACACCCTCTTCTTTTAATATTACATCAGCATATAATTGTAGTGCCGCTTTATCTTGTGCAACCATACTAAGTTCGATAATCGAAGAGAAATTTCGTACTAAGAGCTCACCCCGTTGAATGAAGTTTCGTTCTGAGTAATCAAGACGATCGAGGGTCACGAAATAGCCGAAAACTGAAATGGTTAACACTACAGGGATAACCATAAACAGTGCGGCCCGGCCCTTAATACCAATGTCTTCCCAGCGTCTTATGCGCATCACAACTCACCTTTTTTAGTGAGTAAGCTTTGATGGATTGTGGTTGAATTTTGAGTGCGGCCCGACAGAGACTTAATGACGGCTTTATTTAATGCCACTTTAAAATATTTAGGATATTGGGGGTCAAACAAACATTCTATATTTTTAAGTTTGGCCTGTGTAACTGATTCGGCAGTTTGTTTACCTAATTGCGCAGGGGTAGAATAAACTGATGCAGCTGCGCCAGCAGACACATAAGGCTTAGAAAAACCAATAACGGGTTTTCTTTGCTGGTAAGCCATATATAATAACCATTTAGCATTATTCGCGTTGAAAACTAATGGGTCATTAATGGCAATAAATATATCTGATTGATTGCTTAGGCTGCGTAATGACCAGGCAAGTTCGCGGTTGCTGTTAATGTGCGCTGTGTTTATGTTTTCACTGCTAAACTGCCGCTTATTTTTTTCATATGTGTAGCGTTGTTTTGATGTGTCGCCGAGTATAACTCCATACTTATCTTTTCGAGGAAAGATTTCCTGCGATAAATTTAACTGTCGCTGTATCGGTTGATTAATGTATACCGCAGTTTTTTTATTGCAGTTTTGATTTGGTGTTGAAAGTATTTGATAAGCACTAAATGGAAGCATTGCATACACTGTTTGCGCATTCACTTTTTTGCTATCTATAAACTTTGCAGCTTTAACCCCCACCGTAACAATTAATCTATTCGCCAGGTCTTTATGGTTTTTTAATATAGGGGGATTTTCTAATGAAAATATTTTAATAGATTCCTTTTTTGGATATGCAGCAATAAATGCATCAATAAAAGACTGATAAGAGCCGCCAGTGCGGCTGCTTAATATGATTATGTTTTGCGTTTCTTGAGCGAAAGACGCGCAGGATAATATCAGCAAACCCGTAAAAGCCAGACTTTGTATTAAATACATTATCGTGCTTTTAATTGCTTTTTTATAAGATCTGTATTGTTGTGTAACAAGTGGCATTTAAGGTTTAAGTTACAATCCTTTGTTGTAGTATCGAAAAAAATCATGCATTACAAATCAACACTCAGGCGTAGATATATACGTGTTTCAAAGATGTTATCTTTTTCAAACGTGACATAATCATCGCCTATATTTTGAGCAATCAGTTCGGCTTTATAATGGTTGTTTTTTATTCGCCAGTCTTTCGCGAGGCGTAAATCCCAGCGCTGATAGTTATCAACTAATGTACCACTGCCCAGCCAGTACATTTCTGATAGATAATAATAGGCAATACTCGCTTCATATCCCCTTGCAAATCCGTGGCTAAGTAAGGCACTAAAAGTATGCTCGGGTACGGATTTTTCGGGCCGGTCCCATAACTCAGTCCCACCGTTGACTTTTTTTAAGGTACTTTGTGCATCCAAATTTGAATATTGAACACTGATAAAATCTTTTGCAGCAACCTGATATTTTAATTGCATTTCAAAGCCCTCGACTTTTAATCTTCCGTCATTATCAAATACCGTAATAACTTGTGGAATGGGATAAGCTTGCGAGTCTGTTGATTCCATTTCGTGAATGACATCGTCGGTTATTTCCTGAAAAATTTTCATATCAAGTAATAGCGTGCGATTTAACCAGTAACCAATAAAACCAATTTCAGAAGAAGTTTTTGTTTCTGGCTGCGGGTCTAAATTTCGAATTAAATTTAAAAACTCGGTACCATCCTGTAATTTTATGTCGTACTTAAAATTTGACTCAACCAGTGAGGGGTTGCGTTGTGCATTGGTATAACTAAAACGAAATGCATGTTCAGGCGAGAGTAAATAATTAATTGATAAGCGAGGCGAAATATATTCACCAAACTGATTACTGGTTTCAGCCATTACCCCTAAGCCGGCAATTATCGATTCGGTCGGCTGGTAATTAATATTGGCAAAAGTGCGATAACTCAGCTCTTCTATCCACTCACCCTGTGTATCGGCAACGATGGCTTTAACACGATTTTGGCGTGCACCGGCACCTAATACGGTTTGCCAGTTGCCTTTTTTTGCAGAAGTATATTGCCACTCAAGGTCATAGCGCTCGCCTTCTGAAGTGTAAATGCCCCATTGTACGATCTGGTCAGGCTGGCCGATTATGCCGGGAACGATCGCTGCTGGCACATCAAATGCTTCAGATATTAATTGTGGATAATCATCAACTGAATCATTGGCATTGCGATAAAACTGCAGCTGACTATCACCGCCATCATTAAATGTGTGTCGCCAGTTGATATTAAAGTAATTAGCTGAGACCTGTTTTTCGTGGGGTAATGGATTGTCTGGAATTTGTGCGCCGGCGCCTAAATCGCCGGATTTAAGTCCCATTTGAATATCTATTTCATTATTAAAGTTTTGCTGAATCACGCCTCGAAATGAAACTCCACCCACCTGCCTGTCATCATTAGTTGAGTCAGCATTGCCGGGTAAGCCGCTATTTTCTTCGTAAGTCAGAGTAACGCGATAATCCATTTTACTGAGGTTATCGGCATAGCGAAAAATGCCATTTCGTGTGTCGAGGCTGCCACCGGTCACACCAATGTGCGTGCCCTTAACCTGATAAGGTTGGGTCGTAATAATGTTGATGACCCCCTGCACAGAGTTGGCACCATATAGCGGGCTATTTGGGCCGCGCACGACTTCTATTCTGTCTATATTTTCTAAAGTAACGCCCAGAAATACCCAGTCTACATCGGCAACCGTGGGTTGATAGACTGAGCGCCCATCAACCAGAATTTGCATATTTCTAGGGAATGCATCGGAGAACCCGTGATAGGCAACTGCAATTTGATTGCCCTGTGGATAGGAAACCTGCACACCGGGTACCAGTCGAAAAATATCAGCGACTTCAATTGCACCGGATGCTTCAATCATATCTCGATCAATGACAGTGACCGATGCCGGTACTTCGGTTAATGGCTGGCGGATGCGTGTTGCAGAAATTACCGATGGAACTTCTGCAAAAAAATCTTCTTCAGTTTCAAATTCATTCGTTGCTTGTGCGGCTAATGAAGTGATGGGATGTATTGCTAGTGCTGCTGTAAATGCGCGGGTTAATAATGATAGGCTTCTGCCTTTATAACTATCCAACTGCTTGACTACCTTTTCGATAAATAATATTAAAAATATTTAATTTCTGCTTCGTTAACACTGGCAATAACCTGTGCGCGACTCGTTAAACCGAGGGTTTTAAATATAGCGGTAACATGAATTTTAACCGTGTTCTCAGCAACATCGAGTTGTCGGGCAATGGATTTATTGGCTGAGCCGTTGAGTAGTAATTTTAGAACTGCCTTTTGCCGTTTGGTTAAGCTGGTTATTTTTAGCTCTAGTTTTTGCGGGTCGACGAGTTGCTCGTTTTCGGCTTCAACTAACATGTAGCCCGGGAAGTAAGTGTCACCCGCTAATACCAGGCGTATTGCATGATTTACAATGTCTTTGCCTAATGTTTTGGGAATATAAGCTGAGACACCGCGATCAATTAACGCCCTTAAGTCTCTGCTATCTTCAGACGCAGTTAATACAACGACCAGTAACTTTGGGTGTTCTTTACAGGCGATTTCAATTAATTCGTATTTATTTGCACCTGGCATATACAGGTCTAATATCGCCAGCGTAACATCCGTATTGGTCTTAAGTATTTTAAGCGCTTCAGTGGCATCACCTGCCTCTAGAAACACTGCATCGGGTAAAATATCTGACAATTCCGAGACCAGTCCGCCCCTGACGAATTCATGGTCATCTGCAACTAAAACTTTCAACTTGTTCCCCTGTTCATCGTTTTACATATAGCGTTGTAACGACGGTGATGATGAGTGACGACCGCAGCTAAGCCGTTTAAGGCTATTTTGTGATAGCTGGGTTATATATTCTGGCAGGAGACATTATCTATACCTAACCACACGAATGTCTTTTGAAACAAACGACTTGAGCCTGATTGCACAGCGTAAATAGTAATTAGGCTCTAAAAAGTGAAATTAACATGATTGGCACAAAATTTCATACCTTTGGGTAAAAAAATGCTGTTTTAATGATTTAGGCACAATCGTTGCGATTTTGATAATTATTATAAAACTGCAAAGACTATTGCATTTGATATGGCGACGCGTAATCGACAACATAGCTGAATATGGGAGAGACAGTTATTAATCCGAATATTTCGGGTTTTATCTGAAGCCTGATAAGTTGTAATTGCTATGGCAACCTATGTAAATACCAGTTGTTATTGATTTTCATGAATGAGCAAGAAGTATCTGTTTCAAAATTCTTAGATAAAACACTTATTTTGGTTTTCATTATTTTAGAAGCACCAAACATCTCTACTAAGGTTTTGCTCGGAGTTTGGTAGGTGATATTTTTCTTGTGTTTTTCTTTAATAGCACCACCCTTAATAAACCACTTATTGTGCTTCTTTTCTAAATACTTTTTAGTGTGCGATAGCTCGTCAGCCGATGGTTTTGATGGCATGAGTTTTATTAAGGCCTGTAAGTTTTGTTTTTCTATAATGTCAAACGTTGAGAGGCATTTCTCCTGTAGCTTTTTTTCAAGATCAGTTGATGAAAATGCACTGGTGTGTGCTGAAATTAATATCAGACTGAGAATAAGATTGAGTTTGGCCACTTGTTAGTCCTTAAATGTGGTTAATCTAGTCGTAAATTATAGGGGTTAATTTTCATCTTTATCCTCATCTGTATCTTCGACCCAGTCTTCACCTTCAGACCAATCCTGCTGCTGCTGTAGAATTAATTGTTCACGATATTGCTTACGCATTGCTTTTTCATACTTTTTGCGTTTAATTAATTCTTTCTCTGCATTAGATTTTTTATTAGATGATTTTTTACGGGAAACTTTTTTTGATTTGGGTTCAGACTTGGGTTCAGACTTGGGTTTGGCTTTTTTAGCGACAGCTTTAACTTCAGCTTTAGGCTCTTCCTTTATTTTTTTACTGACTGCTTCTGGTTTCGGCCTGGATTCAGCGAGTTGGCTTTTTATATTATCAATTTCAAAATCAATTTCTGTATGTCCGTTTACACTGGCTTTGTTTAATAGCTTCAATGCGGCTGGCAGATTCTTTTTTACACCCAGGCCATAATGATTTAATTGCCCAAGAATTATAGTGCTATGAATGTTGCCTCTTCGGACTTCATCTTCTATTTTATTGAGCCATTGGTTATGCGAGCTGCTGTAACCATTGAGTTTAATATCCAGATAAGTTAGACGGTTGGCTGCAGGTTTATTACGTTTTTTTGCTGCTTTTTTGTACCACAGTATGGCTTCTTGCGGGTCGGGCTTTACTGAAATACCGAATTCATAAAATGTGCCCAATTTATATTGGGCTAGTGTGCTTCCCTTTAAGGCATGTTTTTTCTGAATTTCAAAAATGCGATATCCGAATGAATTTTCATCGGCGTTTACGGTGTTTAAACTGCTAAAAAAACTGACTAAAATACAACTTAAAATCCAATGCTTAAATACTAGCTTGTTCAAATTCATACCTCATCACGCAAATTTTTATAACGATTTATACTGTTCTTTTTTTATTATCATTTAAGTATAGTATATAATTTAAATAATTCACAATATTCTGTAAGCTGTTGTTTTTACAACATTATTACGATGCATTATTAGAGTGTTTAATATTTATTTTAAATATGTGATGTAACTTATTAAAAAATATGAAAATTTTATACTTTGGATCGTCCGGTCAGTTATCAAGTAAACCACTTGAAGCCTTACTTGATAATGGGTTTGAAGTTTGTGCAGTCGCTTTTGATGAGGCTGATAAAAGCATGCAATGCATGGCCAATATCAATGTTGTAGATGCTAACGCAGAATCAATTGTAGCTTTAGCCTGGGCGCATAAGATACCAATGCTGCATTTAACTAAAAACTTTAAAGATAGTTTGCATGAACTTGAGGCTTATCAGCCTGATATTATCCTGGTCTCCTGTTATGCTAGAATTTTGCCAGCATCTGTAACATCAATCGCAACACTCGACTGCATTAACATTCACCCTTCTCTATTGCCAGCCTACCGAGGGCCGGATCCAATATTCTGGCAGCTTCGAGCGGGAGAATCGACAATGGGTGTAACCATTCATCGTGTCAGCCGGGCGATTGATGGTGGTGATATTTTAATCCAGCAGCCTGTTACCTTAAGCAATGGCTTAACGGGCTTAGAAATAGACAGGGTATTTGCAGCTGCTGCAGCCGAGCTATTGCTTAAGCTGCTTTATGACTTTGAGCATTATCAGTATCGAGCATATCGCCAGAAAAATATATTGTTAGAAGAGGCGCAGACATATCGCTCCTTTGCACAGGCTGATCACTATCACCTTAGCAATCATTGGCCTGCGCTACGCCTGTATAATTTTATTAGCGCTTATGCACGTTCAGGGCGTTATTTTAATTGCTCAGTAAATGATGAAATATTTCGCATAACTCAGGCGCTGTCGTTTGATATGGCCGGAAAGCAGGCTAAGCCTTACTTTATTGAAGAAGATAAAATAACATTTATCTGCTCTAGTGGTTTAATTCAGTGCCGGCTCAGTCATTATCATTTATAATTCACGTTTATTTATGAATTAATTTTGATGAAAAACAGGCCTATTAGATGACCGGCGACACGCAATATAAATTAATCGAAACCCGTTTACAGGAAAAAATGGATAATGGTACTACCCGTTGCCACCTGTGCTTATGGCGCTGCAAAATTGCCCATGGGCAACGTGGTTTTTGTCAGGCACATGTTAATCGAAATGGCACTTTGTATAACCTGTCTTATGGCATTTTATCTTCAATTGATATTGATCCGATTGAAGATAAACCGGTTAAGCATTATCGACCGGGAACGCGGGTGATGTCAGTAGGCAGTTATGGTTGCAGCTTTCGCTGCGGCGGCTGTCATAATTTAACTATTTCATGGGGTGTTGAGGCACTCGATGATCTTGCCAAAGGGCAGTCAACGGAAGCCTGGGTTTCTCCTGAGTCATTAGTCGAAACCGCACTTAAAGCCGATGTTCAGGGCATCGCTTTTACCTATTCTGAACCGGCGGTCTGGTTAGAATATGTGATAGATGTGTGCAAGCTGGCGCATGAGGCGGGGCTGTATACGGTTTATGTTTCTAACAGTTACATTACCGATGAGGCACTTGAAATGGCAGCACCTTATATTGATGTATTGTGCTCAGACATAAAAAGTATGCGCGATGCGTTTTATCAGGATATCTGTAAGCCTGCAAAAGTTGAACAGGTTTTACACTCTATTAAAAAAGCCCATGAGCTGGGTATACATGTTGAAACTCGCACTAATATTATTCCGGGAAAAAATGATAGCCCGGATGAGTTTTATGAAATTGCCTGCTGGGTACGGGATAATTTAGGCAGCGATAGCCCATGGCATATCACACGATTTTTCCCCGCTTATCAACTCAGTCATCTAGCGCCTACGCCAGAAGCGTCATTGTTTGCAGCCGAAGATGCTGCTAAACGCGCGGGCTTAAAAAATATTTATGTCTATAATGACAAGGGCTGCGATTGTGCAACTGAAAATAGCCCGATTGAATTTTATTTAAATAGCAGCTCAGATGAAATACATCAAATTAAACAATGCGCCGCCAGCTGCTGTGGTGATGACGGTGTGTTACTAAAAAAATACGAACAGGATTTATAAGGTTAACGATTATGAGAAAAGTACAGTGCGTAGTGTTAAAAATTGAAGCCGAAGGTTTAGATAAGCCAACTCACCCGGGAGATCTGGGCATACGTATTTATGATAATGTTTCTAAAGAAGGCTGGCAGCAATGGCTGGATCGTTTAACCACTATTATCAATGAAAATGGTTTAAACACAGCGGATGAAAAAAGCTTAGAAGCAATCGAAAAGCACATGCTGGGTTTCTTCTTTGGCGAAGGCGACTTTGGCCAGGCGCCAGCCGGATTTAATGCAGGTGGTGGCGGTGGTGGTAAAAAGTAAGCGTAACTTTAAAACCAAATGCACGCCTATTCTATTTTGAAATAGTTTAGTCTTCTGGGTATCAGTGTCTCAGAAAATTAAGAGACATGAAAAAATAAAAACACAATCATCATCGCCGAATACCAATGTATATAGCATTGGTCGGAGATCCAGCGACTTTAAACGCTGCCAAGTCACTGGATTCCCGACACAAACACTCGGGAATGACGACACTTTTTAAGTTAACGGGATAGCAGTGATTTGTAATATAAATTTTATGCCAAATGAAAAATTTAATTGAATTAACTCAGTTAGCATTAAAGTCAAATAAACAACTACCCTTTTCTATTTATTTCTGCAAAAGAAAGCAGTCGCTTCGCCATGTTCCTATTTTTAATCCTGTCGCCGTTTTTGTATTAAGAGGCACAAAACAACTGAGTGGCGAAATGCAAGCGGTTTGCCATCAGGGGCAATTTCTTTTCTTAGGTGAAAACCCACAGGTCACTCTCAGTAATATTCCGGGTGATCAAGATTATCTAGCGCTGTTTATCGAATTTGAATATCAGGATTTTGAAAATCTTAAACCATCAACGCAAAATTCAGATCGCTTTCTAATTGGTGATATGAATTCTACTATCGTTAAAAATATTTCACAGTTTATTGAATGGAGTCATGTGTCTCCACAGTCGATGTGGGATATTCGTCGCCGAGAATTACTTCAGCTGTTATGCTTTTATGGCTATCATAAAATAATTTCAATGGTGTCAAAACCAAAAATAAATCATCAAATTATTGATGTAATAAAAGCGGATACAGCATATCGTTGGGATATAAAAAATGTCAGCCATAAACTGGCAATGAGCGAATCAACACTTAGACGAAAACTAAAAGCAGAAGGCACTGGTTTTCGTGATCTTCACACGCAGATAAAATTAGCGCGTGGTATGCACTTGCTGCAAACAACAGGTGACTCTATTTCACTGATTTCTGAAAAATGCGGTTATCAATCTCAATCCCGTTTTACACAGCGATTTAAGGAACGATTTGGCATAACTCCAGGCAAGTTGAGGCAGGGTCAGTTGGACGAAAACGGCTAAAATCTGACTGAAAACGGCGATATTAATTTTACTGAATTATGCATAATATTATTTCTAAACAAACTTGAGAAAATATAATGAAAAAAATAATGAGTTTTTTAATGGTAATGTTTTTTACTGCCTCAACAACAGCTGGGCAATTTAAACTCCTGAGTAAAGATATTAGTGACGGTGTATTAATGCCTAAAGCTCAGGAATTTACCGGCTTTGGTTGTAAAGGTGGCAACCTCTCACCACAACTAAGCTGGACAGGAGCGCCCGCAGGCACTAAAAGTTTTGCGTTAACGGTTTATGATCCGGATGCACCAACCGGTAGCGGTTGGTGGCACTGGCAAATTGTAAATATCAGTAGTGACACAACGGAATTAATACGGGGCGCTGGTGATATTAAAAAGAACATTGCTCCGCAGCATAGCTTACAAATTGAAAGTGATTATGGTGCACAGGGCTTTGGCGGTGCCTGCCCACCTCAGGGGGATAAAGCGCATCGGTATCAGTTTACTGTTTATGCGCTTTCAGTAGAAAAGTTGAATGTAAACCCAACATCATCGGGCGCACTGGTCGGTTACATGATAAAAAGTAATGCGATTGATTCTGCAATGATTCAGGCTTTATACAAGCGATAAATAATGTTCAAAACATTAAGCCTTATTTATTTCAGCTAATAAACTGGCAGTCGTAATGTATGTACGGCTGCCAGAAATAATGACAAAGCATTGTCACATAAATGATTATAAATCTTCAAAATACGACTTTAATTGATTTTTCTGGATATTAGATCGACAAAACCGACTTATACTAATCTATAATTTTGATATTTTATGTCATTTGTGTACCATAAAATGATTATGGATATTCGGAGATGACGATCGTGTGTTTTGATTTTTTCATGTCTCTTTATTTTTTGTGGCACTGACGAGTTATGATATCAAGCATATTGTAACTACTTTAAAAAGTTAGCGGGACACTAGTGAATATTTATATGGTTTTTTAAGTGATTTACTTTTAGATATTAAGATAATTTAAAAAGGTTTTCTATGCGCCATAAACTCTTTCCGTTTTTAAACTGGATTCATGAACTAAAAGACCCGAAAATTTTACGCGCGGATTTGCTCGCCGGCTTAACGGTTGCACTGGTGCTGATTCCTCAGTCGATGGCATATGCCACCCTCGCAGGTTTACCTGAAGTTTATGGTTTATACATTGCATTTGTACCAGTATTTATTGCGGCTTTATGGGGGTCATCCCGACAGTTAGGCACAGGACCAGTGGCCGTAGTGTCTACGATGACGGCAACAGTATTAACGCCGGTAGTTATTCAAATGATGGAGCCGGGATATACCGATGAACAGTTTATGCAGCTGTTTATTCCCACGGCGATGTTTTTAACCTTGCTGGTTGGTTTGTTTCAGTTTGCACTCGGTTTATTTCGACTGGGTGCTATTGTTAATTTTTTATCTCATCCTGTGATTGTTGGTTTCACAAATGCTGCTGCAATTTTTATTGCGCTCACGCAGGTTTCTAAAATATTCGGGGTTGATATGCCCGGTGATGCGGATGATCATTTTCTTAGTGTGCGTATCTGGGGGGTTATTCAAAACTTTGATTTAACCCATGAAGTGACATTACTTATGGGGCTGTCAACATTTGCTATTCTAATTGCAATGAAACGCTATTTTCCCAGATATCCAGGTGTACTGGTAGCGGTTGTTACAACTACGTTTGTAAGTTATTTGATAGGCTTTGATGAAATGGGTGGCCATGTTGTAGGTGATATTCCTAAAGGCTTACCCGCATTCACAATGCCTGCTTTTAGTTATGAGGCCTTTCGCAGTTTAATGCTTGGCGCTATGATTATTTCAATGGTAGGTTTTATGGAAGCAATATCTATTGCAAAAGCAATGGCGGCAAAAACTAAAGATCGAGTTAATCCGAATCAGGAATTAATTGGCCAGGGCCTGGCTAATATCACGGGAAGTTTTTTTCAGTCCTATCCTGCATCAGGTTCATTTTCTCGCTCCGCAGTTAACTTAAATGCGGGTGCTAAAACGGGTTTTTCATCTGTGGTGACTGCAGTACTTGTGCTAGTGACATTATTGTTTCTCACTCCCCTGCTTCATCATTTGCCGAAAACTACGCTGGCAGCCGTTGTAATTATGGCAGTATTTGGTTTAATTAATTTTAAAGCCTTTGTTCAAATATGGCGTACTAATAAGCATGATGGTTTTGCCGCAATAATTACCTTTATTGCAACCATTGTTTTTGCACCCAAATTAGATCATGGTGTGATTATTGGTGCGGTGTTGGCGATTGTTTTGTATTTATATCGTACGATGAAACCTCGGGTTGCATTACTTGGCCGATATAAAGATGGCACGTTAAGAGACATCAGTGTACATAAAGACTTACCCATCGATAATAATATTATTGCGGTGCGCTTTGATGGTTCATTGTATTTTGCAAACGTATCCTATTTTGAAGATGCTATGTTAAAAGCCGTTGCAGATCATCCTAATGCAAAATATTTACTCGTGGTCGGCGATGCAATCAATCAACTGGATGCTTCGGGTGAAGAAGTGCTACGCCATTTAGTTGAGCGACTGGCGGATAATAATGTCACGGTTATGTTTAGCGGGCTTAAGCGACAAATTCTCGAAGTGCTAAGAGCAACGGGCTTAAATAATATTATTGGTGAGCAACATATTTTTCCTGATGAAGATATGGCTTTTGATGCAATGTATGAAATACTGGGACAAAGTGCGGCGGGCAAATATTGCCCATTAAAAAAGCAGACGTTATTTTAAGTGAGAGTTAACGACAGGCATACCTGTAGGCTTTAGCTAACGCCTACTTTATTTTGTTTAGGTTTATCGCAGATACTAAACGCATTTAAGCATTGCAAGGTCACTGGATTCCCGATACAAGCATTCGGGAATGACGAGGGCTTTTTATTTTTTGTACACACTAACCGCGATATTGCTGGCGGCACGAAAAAATAACACCGATGCCATCAATAACGAGATTTTAAAAATTAACGAGGCAGCAATATTATGAGTGTAAATTATGTAATTCAAAGATAGGTGCTACAACAAAATTGAGTTGCTTGTGTGCTGCTTTTAATGCGTTAATAACTTGCTCTGCGGTATCGGCCTGCGCAAAAATATATCCCGGATATTGATTGCCCTCCGGCAATGGAATTAATTCATTGCCTTCGCGTATAACGATATCGAGACTTTCAATATGTTTAACTTTTCTGGCGCTGGCTAAACCCTCTACCCTACGCAAAATTCCACCTTTACTAATGGGAATCATCATAACCCCTCTGGCATTTTCGGGTGGCGCAGTAACTACAGGCTTACCAATCGCTAATGAAACAACCAGCTCTTCTAAATTAAAATCATTACCCGCATCTAAACTTCTCGCGCAATCGCCACCGATTGTGCGGCTTGCCACCTCTAGAATCCATGCATCCTTTTCGTTAACGCGTAACTCTGCATGAATGGGGCCGGTGGTTAAACCATAAGCTTTGCAGGCTTCTGTAATGCGTTGTTTTATTTTATCCTGTGTTTTTTGATTAAGAGATGAAGGTGTTACATAAATGGTCTCTTCAAAATAGGGTCCAGTTAATGGCTCTGGTTTATCGAAAATAACCAGTGTGAATAATTCGCCATTTTGTAAATAACCTTCAAAGGCAACTTCAACCCCGTCGATGTATTCTTCGATTAGTAAATGATTGCGCTCAAACTCAGTGGCAGACTCTGCAATAATTTTTTTGATGCGCGCACAGGCGCTGATAAATTCAGCTTTATTGTTTGCTCGAATAACACCGCGACTTGCTGAAAGATTTATGGGTTTTATAACGCAGGGCCATGGCAGGCCAGCGGTTTGACGATCAATAGAATCATTAAGATTAATTAAATAATGTATCGGAGTTGAGCAATGGTGAAGCGATAAATGTGCACGCGCTAAATCTTTTCGAGTGGTGAGTTGCGCAGCGGTTGGTGGATTATGTGCAAGCTTTAATTCAAAGGCAACTTTTGCAGCCAGTTCAACAGTGCTGTCATCAGAACCCAGTACCCCGACAATATTTTTGTTATTAGCGGCATTTAGAATTACGCTTAGAGCTTCATCGTGATTATCTAAATCAATATGCAGGCCTTCGTAAACTTCAGAGATTAATGAGTGTTTACCACGCGAAGCAACCAGCAGGTTTAAGCCCATGCGTTTGGCGGCATTTATATAAGGCGCGATGCGATAACTATTGGGTTGGGAGATGAGTAATAGAAAGGGTTTGATAATGTCAGCTATCTATAGGTGATTTGTGAACGGCGAATTATCTTTTAAGTTTTTGCTGAGGTTTAAAAACAGTGCACTGCAAGTCACAGGGTTTAATAATTACATATTAACATCTTGCAGTGCGCTGTTTTAAAAGCTTTATGGGTGACTATGCACAACCTCCGCCACCGCCACCAGATGCACCACCACATCCACCACAGGCGCCGGAACCACCGGTTTGTGAAAATACATTTTTAAATACGAAGCTCTGATTCAGGCCTTCGGTTTTATAGTCAATTTCGACACCGGTTAAATAGCCCAGTGCTACGCTGTCGACATACAGGTTCAACTTGCCTGTTTCTAATACACTATCAAAACGTGTGGGCTGCTCGACTAAGGTCATGCCATAGGTCATGCCGCCACAGCCACCTCCGGACACATAAATACGTATTCCAGATGCATCAGCTTCCTGTTCAATAATGGCAGCGAGCTGGTTAATGGCCTCAGGTGATACCTGAACTTCATTGGTTAACTGGTTATTAAAAGCAACTTCAGACATGTTTATATCTCCATGCGGTGTAATTTATTAACAAATATTAACACTATTATATCGTGAATTGGATATTTTTGCCCGCTCAGTAATCCCTGCTGAAAATAAGGACAATACTGAAAATATCTACAGCTTTATTGGTATTGCTTTCGCTATATCGTAAATATAAATCCAGCCAGCCAAATCCTGACCCGTTTGTGCACTTTTGCGAATTAATGCAACGACCTCATCAACCCGATCATCCTGACAAATTAGTTCCAGCTTGACTTCAGTAATAATGTTTTCGCCAAATTCAATCGAATAATCTTTTTCTTTATTGTCCATGGCCTTTAATGTGCCAGCAACATCATTAATGGATAGATGGCAATAATCTTTACAAAATTCATCATTTTTTAATGCGTGAAGAACATCGGCAATACGATTACGGTGAATAAAAGCTTTTATTTCTTTCATGTCGAATACCTTTTAATTAAAGTTTACACACTGCAAAATACAGTGTGCAAATATTTATCATTGACTTTTTATTTTATTCTCTATTGCTTATTACGCGTTTCCATCCATTCATAAATAACCGGCAGCAATATTAATGTTAATAATGTTGACGTTATTAAACCACCGACGACTACTGTCGCTAATGGCCTTTGCGTTTCTGCGCCGACACCGGTTGATAACAACATGGGAATTAAACCGAGAATAGCCACGCTCGCTGTCATCATCACCGGGCGTAATCTCAGCTCTGCACCTTTGCGCACCGCATCATGAACCGCCATGCCTTTTTCCTGCAGCTCATTTAAAAAGCTGATTAATACAATACCGTTTAACATGGCCACACCGAAGACCGCAATAAAACCAATTGCCGAAGGTACGGACAAATACTGTCCGGTTATAAACAAACCCAGCAGTCCACCGATGGTTGCAAAAGGCACATTGGCAATAATTAATGTGGCGTACTTAACCGAATTAAATGCGGTGTAAAGTAATACGAAAATAAAGAATATTGTCAGCGGCACAATCAGTGCTAACTTACTTAATGCCCGTTGTTGATTTTCAAATGCACCGCCCCACTCCAGCCAGTATCCCGGTGGCATATCAACCTGTTGTTTAATGATTGCATTGGCATCTTCAACAAAACTATCCACATCACGGCCACGCACATCCATTTGAATCACCGCATAACGTTGCAGTTGTTCACGCCGAATAAAGGAATAGCCTTCAGCAACTGAAATATCTGCCACCCGTTTAAGTGGCACAATTGCACCCCCACTGGTACGCAAGGAAATATTGCTAATGGAATCAACTGACATTTTTGCCGCATCATCTAAACGCACGGTAATATCAAAACGTTTAATTCCCCGTATTAAACTCGACACCGGATCATTACCAATACCATTGCGCACCACGGTTAACACTTCATCCGCATTCATGCCATAACGGGCCAGGGCTTCACGATTCACTTTAATCCGAATTTGTGGTTTACCCAGATTTGCTTCCAGCGATAAATCAGCAACCCCCGGAACTTTTGCAATAGCGGTTTTAATCTCCTGACTTAAACTGTCCAGTTCTTTTAAATCTTCACCATAAAGTTTTACCGCCAGTGTGGCGCGCACGCCGGAAATTAATTCTTCCACACGCATCTGAATAGGCTGAGTAAAACTGATAACCGAAGTGGGCACGACATCCTCAAGTTTCTCACGCATTTCAATGGCTAAATCTTCATAGCTGCGTGCATCCCCCCATTCATCATGGGGTTTTAAATCGGTGAAAATTTCCATGTAATTAACATCGGCGGTTTCACCTTTTTCGGCGCGGCCAATCATTGCAATGGTGCTGTTAACTTCGGGAAATTCATTTAAAGCCTTTTCCACATCTTTGGATATTTCTATCGACGTTTCCAATGATGTGGAAGGAATCGAAACAATGCGCCACATAATCGAGCCTTCCTGTAACTGGGGCATAAACTCTTTACCCAGCAATGGAAATAAAGCCAGACTTGCTATCAATAAAACAATCGCAGAGCTTACAACTTTTCGCTTATTATCTAACGACCAGCTTAATGCCGGTAAATACGCGTGTTTGATTTTACTCACCAGCCAGGTATCTTTTTCTTCCTTGGGTTTTAAAATCATTGCCGCTAAAACCGGAATAATCGTCAGCGTCAATAACAATGATCCCGCCATTGCAAAGCTGATATTAAATGCCATCGGTTTAAATAACTTGCCCTCTAAACCGGTGAGACTAAACAGGGGCAGGAACACCACAATAATAATTAAAATGGCAAAGGCGATTGGATTTGCAACTTCCCGCGCTGCGGCTAAAACGGCTGCTGTGCGATTAACTGTTTCACCTTTTTCTCTGCGCTCTGCCATAATTCGAAAGGCATTTTCGGTAAGCACCACCGCACCATCCACCATCATACCGATGCCGATTGCCAGACCCGCTAATGACATTAAGTTTGCGCTTAAGCCCATCTCCGCCATCATAATAAAAGCAATTAACATGGCTAATGGAAGTGCAGCAATTACCACCAGTGCTGAACGTATTTCGCCTAAAAATAAAAACAGAACAATAGCAACTAAAATGGAACCTTCAATCAGTGCATTAACTGCGGTTTTAACCGCTTTTTCCACCAGATCAGTTCTATCATAAATGGGTTTAACCACCATGCCTTCGGGTAAGGTCGATTCAACAATATCAATTTTATCTTTTACATTATCCACTACATCTTTGGCGTTTTCACCAATACGTGCCAGTGCCATACCCAGTACAACTTCTTTTCCATCACGGGTCACTGCGCCTGAACGCAAAGCCGGTTGTTGTGAAATCGTTGCGACCTGGCGTAAATAAACCGGCGTGCCGTCTTCAACTTTTACGACAATATTTCCAATGTCGGCTTCATCTTTTACCAGCCCTAATCCGCGTACCAGATATTGCTCGGCACCCTGATTAATATACTGTCCGCCGACCTGACGATTATTGGTTTCCAGCAGTTCAATCACTTCACGAAAACTTAATTCAAATTCAATTAATTTAAGCGGGTCTATCACCACCTGAAACTGTAATTCCTGACCACCCCATGACATAACATCATCAACTCCCGGTGCGGTGCGCAACATTAAGCGCACACTCCAGTCCTGCACAGTGCGTAAATCCATATCGGAAATATCCGCGTTTAATTTTTCATCGGCACGCTCTATGGTGTACCAGAAAACCTGCCCTAAGCCAGAGGTATTCGGTCCCATTTCCGGTGTACCGTAACCTTCAGGAATACGATCACCAATTTCCTGCAGACGCTCCATCACTAAACGACGTGCAAAATAAATATCCATATTATCTTCAAAGTAAACCGAGACATAAGATAAACCAAACAGACTTACCGAACGAATTTCCTGCACGCCGGGTAATCCAGCCATGCCGGATTCAACCGGAAAGGTTAATAGCTGCTCGATATCTTCCGCCGCCAGTCCATCAGCTTCAGTATAAATATTAACCTGCACCGGCGTAACATCCGGGAAGGCATCGATGGGTATAGTGCTTAGCGCACGCCAGCCCAGAAAAGACACCACCGCAAAGATAACGATGACCAGAAATTTATAACGCAGAGACGCTTCAACCAGTTTATTTAACATGTTTTATTCCTCAACTAGTCTGCGTCGCCAATTTGCGATTTAAGTAACAATGACTTCAATAAAAACATACCCTGAGTCACCACAAGCTCATCTTTTTTCAGACCATTTTTTATTTCAATCCAGTCATTGCGAACACTGCCGGTTTCAACCAGTTGCGGATAAAGCTCTTCGCCGTTTAACATAAACACAACCTGATCACCATGCATTAATGTTACGGCTGATTTTGGCACCGCTATCACCTTATTGCCTGTTGCTGTTTGCAATGCGGTTTTTACAAATTGTCCGGGGCGTAATAAATCATGTTCATTATTAACCTCAATACGTACCGGCAAGGTTCGAGTAGTTTCATCGATGCGACGGTGCACCTGAATAACTTTTGCAGGTAACCAGTTATCCCCTGCAACATTAATTCGTGCCAATGTGCCGGGTTTAATATTAATCACATCGTCAGGGTTAATTTGAGTTTCTACCCAAAGCAGAGACTCATCACTTATTTCCATTAATAGCTGTCCGGGCTCAATAACCTGCCCCGCTACAAATTGATCACTAATGACTGTGCCATTTTGTGTGCTTAATAAATCAAACATACCGGTCGCTTTTGATGCATCTTTCTGTTTTAACAGATCAGTAATCTGTGATTTGGTAATACCGTAGGCCAGTGCTTTTGCATAAGCCTGCTGACGGTTAACCTGAGCCTCAATATAACGGCGTTCAGAAACGACTTTACGGCCTAATTTTTTAACCCGTTGCCATTCACGATCGGTTACCAGCAACTGACTTTGTGCATCGGCCATATCAACACTGGAAAGTGTTAGTAGTTTTTGACCGGCTTTTACAACATCCCCCATACGCGCATAGCGTTTAATAATTTGTGCGCGTATTCGACTGGTGACCTGTGAGCTGCGATAAATATTTACCGTCACTTCACCCGGGGCGATGATTTCTTTCATTAACATCCGGTCATTTACCGGCGATGTAACTATGCCCATTTCAGCGCGCTGCTCGGCGCTCATTTGTGGAATACCCTGAGCTTCTTCTTCACCTTCTTCTGCAAAAACCGGGCTGCTGATTAAGATTGCCAGTAATACTAAAAGACGGCTATTCGTGTAAATTTTATGCGGTGTCATAATTATTTTCTCCACCTTAATATAAATGTTATTTTTAAAATAATAAATCTGTAAACTAAAACAACGTCATCACTATACGGGGATGACTGTTTCCTAGTTAATACCCAACCAGAAATGCAATCGATTTGATGCCAGTAACCAGTCAATCCAGTTAATCCATAATTCCTGACGTAAATCTATTGCATTGCTGCGCATATCCAGAGTTTGATTTAGTTGTAAAAAATAGTCTGTGGTATTAATTTCACCCGCTTCCCAGAGCTGTTGAATTAAACCCGTCTGTTTGTTTAAACTTGCCTGCCCTGCCTGTTGCCAAACTTGCCAGGATTCTCGAACCAGTTGATAGCGTTGAGCGCTTGTAATTAATTCAGCACGAGACAGGCGCGCTATATTCTGACTATTACGTTCAGCCTGTATTAATTGTGCACTGGCCATATCAACTTCTGCACGAAAATTATTTCGCACATATAGTGGCACCGATAAATTAAATCCGATTAAATTTTCCGAGTCTTCACGTCCACCACGTAAACTAATTGTCGGGTCTGCATTTTGCTCACGGCTACGCAGTTTAATATTGGCTTTGGCTGCAGAAATTCGTGATAACTGCTCCTGCAATATCGGTAACTGCATCAGTATTTTTTCGATGTTTTCCTGTTGCGGTTTGAGCTCGGGTAAAGCATCGGGTAAATCCGGCCACTGCCGGTTTTCGTGTCCGACCAGCGCAATTAAACTTTGTCGGGTTTTAATTAACTGACTTGCACTACGGGTGCGCTGTATTTTTGCATCAGATAATGCCAGGCGTGCCAGTGAAAGCTCAACCTGACTTAAATCACCGGATTGCCTGCGCTTTTGCGCCAGCGCTACAAAGCCCTGCAATAATTCGATGCGCTGTTTACTCAGCTCATCCAGTTCATTTTGCGTATGAAAATTTGACAGTGCCTGTAATAGTTCTGCCCCCAGTGTTTGACGCGATAAATTTAATTTTGCATCATACTGATTCTTTTCAAACTGTGCTGCCTTGCTACGAGCCGATTTTTTATCTGTCCAGTCTATGGTTTGTGAAAACCCTAAACTGCTGGTTTGTATATCGGTATTTTCAACATCCAGTTCCACCTCAGGATTATACAATGGCTGATCTGCCGCACGCGCTTTTGCAATAACCGCATCTCGCTCAGCTTCAATCGCCTGTATTTCAGGATTACTTTTAAGCACTTCATCAACTAACGATGACAACGCTGGAATTTTATCGGGATAAGAATCTATTTTATCTTTTACTGTATCTGCAACTGTATTTAAACTTATCAAGCATCCACTCATTAAAACTGAGAGCAATGCGGTAAAAATATATTTTTTGGACATGCCATAAACCTTTTTTAAAACATAATGATTAACCGCTTATAAACGGTAAGTTCTTAAAAAACAGATCAGGCTTTTGGAGGCTCCGTTGGTGGTTTTTGAAACATGGAGTGATAGATAAATGCACGGGGCATTACATCAATATGTGTTTTGTTTATTATATTTAACGAACCTGTAAAACTTATATAGTGAAGGTGAGTCCAGCCAGCACAAATTTGATTGCAATTTTTCTCGACTGAATTATCGGCAGAAAAAACAGCATTATTTAAGGCCGTTTCTGGCTGACTTAATGACTGCTCCGATAACTGTGTAGAAAACGCACAGCTTAAACCGCACTGATCCATCGCCCATGCCATATTACCGAAGAACAGGCTGAAATATAAAAATACGGTTATAAGACGCGTTAATTTCATACTATGATTTCAACATCCTGAGTCCACTGGCAATCACAATAAACTCACTGATTTCATGGGCGATAACGGCCACCGGTAATGAAAAAACGCCCATCACCGCGCCCACAATAAGCGTGGCAATAACCAGCACAGACAGGATTAAATTCTGCTGAATTATTTTCCAGTTACGTCGACTGAAATGCATCAGATAAGGCAGGCGTGAAAGATCATCAGCCATTAGCGCAACATCGGCGGTTTCCAGCGCCACATCGGTTCCAGCCGCACCCATGGCAATACCCACATGGGCCAGTGCCAGCGCAGGCGCATCATTAACACCATCGCCCACCATCGCGACTCGACCATATTGTTGATCCAGCGCTTCGATTTTATTTTTTTTATCTTCCGGCGAGAGTTGCGCATACACTTCATCAATTCCGGCCTGATCAGCAATGGCATTTGCTGCTAACTGATTATCACCGGTCAGCATAATAATTTTTTCAATCCCCGCTGTGCGCAATTCTGTAATGGTGTTTTTTACTTCCGGGCGTAGTGGGTCTATGACCGCAATCAAACCATAAAGTTGCTGATCTGTTCCAACAAGAATAACGGTATTACCGGATTGTTGCAGCGCTTTAATCTGTGCTTTAACCGGGCTTAAATCCAGTCCCATATCTGAAAATAAATCCGGTTTACCGATATAGATTATTTCATTATTGATTTTGCCCTTTGCACCCGCGCCGGTCAGTGACTGAAAATCATCTGCGGGAATAATTTCTACATTTTCATCTTCGGCGTAATTTAAAATAGCACTGGCCAGTGGATGCTGTGATCGGGATTCCAGTGCCACCGCCATGCTCAGTAACTGCTTTTCGGTTAAGCCGTAAAACGGCACAATTTCACTTAACTGAGGTTTGCCTATAGTTAGTGTGCCGGTTTTGTCTAATGTGATAACCCGCACCTTAGCCAGGTTTTCCAGGTGTACGCCGCCTTTAATTAAGATGCCATTTCGCCCTGCGGTGCCGATAGCGGCAACCAGTGTAATGGGAATTGAAATCACCAGTGCGCAGGGTGCAGCCGCCACAATAAAAACCGTCGCGCGCATTATCCACTCCTGCCAGTCCTGTGCAAAAAACAGCGGAGGTATTACTGCCAGTAAGATGCCGGCAAGTAACACAATGGGGCTATAACGTCGTCCAAAGCGCTCTATAAAACGCTGACTCTTTCCCTTGCTCGATTGTGCGTCTTCCACCATTTGAATGATGCGTGCAAGTGTATTGTTCGCAGTGGTTCGGGTAACACGTATCGTTAATGCCCCTTCACCATTCAGTGTTGCAGCAAAAACCTTATCCCCCACCTGTTTTTCTACCGGCACGGATTCACCGGTTACCGGCGCCTGATTCAGGCTGGAGTGGCCTTCAATAATTTCGCCATCGGTTGCCACCGCTTCAGCGGGTTTTACAATAAAGATGTCACCGACCTGCAGTTGCTCTGCCGGTATGACGATTTCCTTCTTATCCCGAATCACGAGTGCTGTTTTAGGCGCCAGCTCCATCAGTGCGCGAATAGCATTTCGGGTGCGCTCTTCGGTGTAACCTTCTGCGGCTTCAGAAATAGAGTAGAGAAAAACCAGCATCGCGGCCTCTGCCCACTGCCCTAATAAACCAGCCGTTAAAGCCGCCACTGCCATTAATATTTCAATGCCAATCTGACGCTCTTCAAACAGGGTTTCCAGGCCTTCTTTAATAAAGTACCAGCCACCAATAAACACAGAGAGTAAATAAAAGCTCGTTTCAAGCAGCTCAGAAAGCCCGAACATGGAGCCGATAAAACCCAGCGCTAACAACAGACCGGATGCGGCAGATGTAACAACCTGCAGATTACGCCAGGGTGGCGGCATGGGCTGACCACTGGCTACTGAATCACAGCTCGGGCAGGCCATTATTCAGCACCTGCCTTTAATTCACTGGATTGCACACCCACCCGGCAACGCCCTTCTTCGCGCATATCAATACGCTTATTGAAATTTTGCAGATCATTGGCGTAAACCCCTTCAGTATCGGGTAGAGAGCGCACCATATTGTAAAGCTGCTGAAGATAATCCGGCTCGGTTGTTAGCCGATGGTACACCCACCGACCTTCTTTCTGCGATGTGAGAAAGCCACTCTGGCGCAGTACTTTCAGGTGTCTTGAAAGATTGTACTGCGGCTCTAATAAGGTATCGACAAGCTCACACAGGCAGATTTCCTGCCCGGTTGTGGCTAACAGACGAATGATGCGTAAGCGGGTTGTATCAGACAGGGCCTGAAACAGAGATTCCGGATTGATTGTTAATACATGCATAGTTGCATGATAGTGCAACTATCTAAGTAACGCAAAACATTTTTATCACTATAAATTTAAGACAGTAGAATATACGCTTGAACATATATATGCTTTAACGTATATTTCGCAATATGTTTAATGAAACCGATACATTCTTCAAGATGCTATCCGACAGCACCCGGCTGCGCTGTCTGATGCTGATGCAGGCGGAAGGTGAATTATGTGTATGCGAACTCACCCATACATTGAACCTGTCCCAGCCTAAAATATCACGTCACCTTGCACATTTACGGGACGCCGGTGTGCTGGTCGCCAGGCGTAATGGCACCTGGATGTACTACCGCATTAATCCACAGATGCATAGCTGGACCCTGCAGATTTTGCAAACCACGCTGGATGGCATTCGCAATACCGAGCCTTTTATATCCGATCAGAAAATGCTTAAGACCATGGCGAACCGCCCCGGGCTTAAGTGCTGTTCATAATTCATTTTTAGATATTTTTTCAGGAGTAACACATGACAATTCGCGTTGGTATTAATGGTTTAGGACGCATGGGAAAACTGGGCTTTCGAGCTGGCTGGGATAATCCGGCCTATGAAATTGTGCATGTAAATGAAATTGCGGGTGATAGCCGCACCATGTCACATTTGCTGGAATTTGATTCGGTGCATGGCCGCTGGGGTCGTGAGCCTGCTTATGATGAAAGCCATATTCTTCTTGATGGTAAAAAAATCAGTTATTCCAGTGAAAAAAATCCAGCCGATATTGACTGGGCCGGCATGGGAATTGATCTTGTAATTGAATGCACCGGTAAATTTAAAACCGAAGCATCACTACAATGTTATTTTGATCAGGGTGTAAAAAAAGTGTTAGTGTCAGCCCCGGTTCCGGACCCGGCAATTAATATTGTTTACGGCGTTAATCATCACCAATACGATGCGAGTAAACATAATATTATTACCGCTGCATCCTGCACCACAAATTGTTTAGCACCCGTTGTGCAGGTTATGAATAAACACATCGGCATCAAACATGGCTGCATGACCACCATACATAATATTACCAACACGCAAACCATTGTTGATAAGGGCCACAAAGATTTACGTCGGGCGCGTGCCTGTGGTGAATCGTTAATTCCCACATCCACCGGTTCTGCAAAAGCCATTACTAAAATATTTCCTGAGTTAAGCGGCCGCTTAAATGGTCATGCGGTGCGTGTGCCTTTACTGAATGGTTCACTAACTGATTTTGTTTTTGAAGCCGAAAGAAAAACCACCGCAGAAGAAATCAACGCGTTATTCAAACACGCAGCAGACAATGAATTAAAAAATATTTTAGGTTATGAAGAACGTCCGTTAGTGTCTGTTGATTATGTGAATGACCCCCGCTCTTCTATTGTTGATGCACCTTCGACTATGGTGATTAATGATACGCAGGTAAAAATTTATGCCTGGTACGACAACGAATGGGGTTATGTTAATCGCATGATGGAGTTAGCTGCGTTTATTGCGAAAGATTTATAAATAAATTTATGGTTTTGCCCCCCTCTTAGAAAAAGAGGGGTTGGGGGAGATTTAAAGCTTTCAAATTTTAATGTGTTATAAATAAGGCAATATAACTGAACGTTTTTAAATCCCCCTTATTCCCCCTTTTGCTAAGGGGGAGACTTAAAGCCATTAACAAGTAACAGGACACAAACAAGTGACATCATCTTTACGCAACTATCTAATTGTCACCGGCGGTTACTGGGCCTTCACCATTACCGATGGCGCCATTCGTATGCTGGTGGTTTTATATTTTCACCTGCTCGGTTACTCGCCATTCGAAGTGGCCATGCTGTTTTTGTTTTACGAGTTTTTCGGTATTGTAACTAACTTAGTCGGCGGCTGGTTAGGCTCGCGCATTGGTTTAAATATGACCATGCATATTGGCATGGGCTTACAGGTATTTGCGTTGGCCTTGCTCATGGCTCCCGAATCCTGGTTAACCGTGGTCTATGTAATGTTTGCGCAGGCTTTGTCAGGTATCGCCAAAGACTTAAATAAAATGTCTGCAAAAGCTAGCGTTAAAACTTTATTACCACAGAATGAAAATAGTGATTCGCAATTATTTAAATGGATTGCGATTCTTACGGGTTCTAAAAATGCATTAAAAGGCTTTGGCTTTTTTCTCGGCGCACTGTTATTACAGTGGCTTGAGTTCAGGGGGGCACTGGCCGTTTTATCCGGCAGTTTGTTTGTGGTGTTAGTTGTTTCGATAATTTTATTACCCGCGGGTTTAGGTAAAGCAAAAAACAAATCTAAATTCACCCGGGTGTTTTCAAAATCACCAGCGATAAACTGGTTATCCGCCGCACGATTTTTTCTATTCGGCTCGCGGGATGTGTGGTTTGTAGTTGCACTGCCGGTTTATCTTTACTCTGTATTTGAATGGGACTTTATGCAGGTGGGTGCTTTTCTGGCAATCTGGGTTATTGGTTATGGCATCGTACAGGCTAGCGCACCTAAACTTATTCGACATAGTCATCATGACCGAGGTCCGGATGGCGCGACTGCAAAACTCTGGGCATTTATACTGGCGTTGTTTCCGGCAGCAATTGCACTTGGCTTATACGTTGATTATGAACCGCAAATTATTTTAATTAGCGGTTTAATTATTTTTGGTTTTGTATTCGCCATCAATTCAGCCGTACACTCCTATCTTATTGTTGCGCTCTCAGAGCAGGACAATGTATCGATGAATGTGGGTTTTTATTATATGGCCAACGCCGGTGGCCGACTCACCGGCACGGTACTGTCCGGCTGGATGTATCAAAGTTATGGGTTAATCGGTTGCTTAATCGTTTCCAGTGTATTTATTATCGCCGCGGCTCTATTGTCGATGCGTTTACCGACAACCAGTGAGAGTGCAATACAATGAGTTCGCAATGTGAAATAACCGCAAAAAAATCTGCCGGGGCGCAGATGGGAATTTTTGAGCGTTACCTTAGCCTGTGGGTTTTTATTTGTATTATTACGGGTGTATCACTGGGGCATTTATTTCCCTCAGCATTTCATTTTTTGGGTGAGCTGCAGATAGCCCGGATTAATATACCGGTTGCGGTGCTGGTGTGGTTAATGATTATTCCCATGCTAATCAAGGTTGATTTAAACGCACTTAAAGATGTACATAAATTCTGGCGCGGCATTTCCGTCACCCTGTTTGTAAACTGGGGTGTTAAACCTTTTTCCATGGCATTACTGGGCTGGGTTTTTGTGGGTTACTTTTTTCGTGACTGGTTACCCGCAGAACAGATCGACAGTTATATCGCCGGTTTAATTTTACTCGCCGCTGCACCCTGCACCGCGATGGTTTTTGTGTGGAGTAATTTATCCCGGGGTGAGCCGCACTTTACCCTTTCGCAGGTTGCACTGAATGACATTATTATGGTGTTTGCATTTGCGCCGATTGTTGCATTACTTTTAGGTATGTCGTCCATTCATGTTCCCTGGGATACGTTGCTGCTTTCAGTATTGTTGTATATTGTTGTTCCTTTAGTTATTGCTAATCTATGGCGTCGAGGTTTGCTTACGGGTAGCAATGGGCAGCGCAATGGGCAGCAAAGGTTAGACCGAACACTGCAACTGATTCACCCCTGGTCATTGATTGCATTGCTGGTAACACTGGTATTGCTGTTTGGTTTTCAGGGTGAGCAAATAATCCGCCAGCCACTGATTATTTTACTGCTCGCCATTCCTATTACTATACAGGTGTTTTTTAATTCGGGGCTGGCGTATCTTTTAAATCGCGCGGTTAAATCACCGCATTGCGTCGCCGGCCCTTCGGCGCTAATTGGTGCGAGTAATTTTTTTGAGTTATCCGTTGCTACTGCAATTGCCCTGTTTGGTTTTGAATCCGGTGCCGCACTGGCTACCGTTGTCGGTGTACTGGTTGAAGTGCCGGTTATGTTAATCGCGGTGCGCGTGGTCGGGTCAACTGTCGGCTGGTATGAATCAAAGCCGGGCATTGCAACTTATGAAGAGTGCTGCCCACCACAGGTGAAAAATGACTCCCGTTAATGGCGAATGTTAAATATTAAATATCGTATATCACTGGTACCCCGTTAACTTTTAAAATATGATTTCTAAGTACTTGCGGGTATCAATGCAGATGTTTTAAGTAAATGAATTGATGTAACCCTCACCCCAGCCCTCTCCCAGCGGGAGAGGGAGTAATAGATTCTTTTGAAGATGAACCTGACGTCGTGATCCCCTCTCACAGAGGTAGAGGGGGTTATAGATTTTTTTGAAGATGAATCTGACGTCGTGATCCCCTCTCCCCTTGGGAGAGGGTTAGGGTGAGGGTTCTCTTCCTGATAAAAGCATTCAAGGCGACGACTTTAAGTTATTTACCGTTGTATTCTGTAACAATTATTTTCATGTCGTTAATAACTTAATACTTAAAATAATCAAGATATATAGACTTATTACGCTATTTTAAACCTCCTTAACGGGACAGCTGCGATGATATATGAAATATGAAATGCCTGATGCAAGCATGGGACAGCCATGAATCAGAATTACTTGGCTGGTTGATTAAGCACCTGGGTAATCAGGCCGATGCAGAAGACATGCTGCAAAGTCTGTTTCTAAAAGCAATACGCCAGCAGAGCAAATTCTGTAAGCTTGAAAATGCCCGCGCCTGGTTATTTAAAGTGGCTAAAAATGCAATGGTAGATCGCTTACGTCTGCAAAAAGATCAGGTTGATTTACCTGAAAATCTGCCTGAAAAAACCGACCCACCCGCCGCGGTTACCACACTGGCAGAATGCCTGCCCGGTGTTCTAAAAACCTTATCAGAGGATGACCGGGATATTATTACGCGTTGCGATCTTGATGGAATGCCCCAGAAAGATTATGCCAAACTTGAAAACATCAGTCTTCCCGGTGCCAAATCCCGCTTGCAAAGAGCACGTAAACGCCTGCAGATTGAGCTTTCTCAGGCCTGTCAGGTAAGATACGATGACAATGGCAATGTCTGCTGTTTTGTTTCCTGCAAACCTTCAAAAAAAACGTAATTAACCCGCATCCTTTTACACCTTCGTTCGTCTACTTCTATAGAACACACAAATACGGAGTATTGAATGACGCAATTAATGATGCGCCTGCATCAACGTAACCCCTGGTTTTTTTTAATCAGCAGCAGTGCTATCTGGCTGGGTTTGTATATGGTATTAAACCCTCTTTCAGAAATACTTGTCGCCGCCCTGCCCGTCGCTCGGGAAAGTCATCTGGGTGGCGCGCTACAGTTCTTCTTTTATGACACGCCCAAAGTATTGCTACTGTTAACCGGCATTGTATTTATCATGGGCATTATTCATACCTTCGTGTCAGCTGAGCGCACCCGCGCCATGTTATCGGGAAAACGTCTCGGTGCTGGCAACATCATGGCCTCGACACTCGGCATAGTTACGCCTTTTTGCTCGTGCTCTGCCGTGCCCCTGTTTATCGGTTTTTTACAGGCGGGTGTACCGCTTGGTGTGACCTTTTCATTTTTGATTTCTGCACCCATGGTAAATGAAGTTGCTCTGGCTTTATTATTTGGCATGTTTGGCTGGAAAGTCGCTGCATTGTATTTAGGTTTAGGGTTATCCATCGCTATCTTTGCCGGACTGGTTATTGGCAAGCTGGGTATGGAAAACCATCTGGAAGACTGGGTACGTGAAATGCAGAACAGCCAGCCCGCTGGGGATATAGAAATTGCCCGCTTAAATTGGAGCCAGCGCATCGAAAACGGCTTCAATCATGTGCGAGAGATTGTTGGCAAGGTATGGCTGTATATAGTGGGCGGTGTAGCACTGGGTGCAGCGATACACGGCTATGTGCCGGAAGATTTTATGGTCAGCATTATGGGGAAAGATGCGCCCTGGTGGTCATTGCCAGCGGCAATATTAATGGGTATTCCTATGTATACAAACGCCGCCGGGGTTATTCCAGTGGTGCAGGCTCTACTCGCTAAAGGCGCGGCGCTAGGAACAGTGCTGGCCTTTATGATGAGTGTTATTGCACTTTCAGCCCCGGAAATGATTATTTTGCGAAAGGTTTTAAAGCCCCGTCTTATTGTGACTTTCGCAGCAGTTGTGGCCACCGGAATTTTACTGGTGGGTTTTATATTTGATTTAGTACTGTAACGTTTAAAGGAAAACAACGATGAGTGAAAATACCCTGCACCCTTCGATTATTGCCATGGTGTCACTGGCGGCTAATATTGCGGCTAATCATCCCAAAAATGGATTATGTCAGGTAGATAAACTTAAGCAACTGGGGGTTGATCAGTCGCATATTGATACCGTAGTGGATATTGCCCGGCACCTGCGTGATTAGGCTGGACAGTCACTGGACTGCAGTTTTGATCAGGCTATCAGCGGTGATAAATCCATTACACAGGAGCCGGCTAAAGACTGTTGTACTGATACGGCATCTGGCCGGTCATGCTGCTAATTAAGGCCATTTTTATTGAATTATTCTGGAGAAAAAAATGCCAACAGTAAAAGTACTTGGTACAGGTTGTGCCAACTGTAAAACCACAATGAAACTAATTGAAGAGGCTGCAACTGAAATCGGAGCAGATATTCAACTAGAAAAAGTAGAGGACATACAGGCTATTATGGCCTATGGGGTCATGTCTACGCCTGGTGTTGTTATAGATGACAAGGTCGTACATGCGGGTGGTGTACCCAGCCGTGAAAAAATAACCCAATGGTTATCTGCTAAACCCGGTCTTTAAACTCAGTCGGTAAATTTGGGTGCAGAACAAATATAATGCAGAGTAACGGCTGCGGGAAATAGATAAACTTTTTTGAAAAAGGAATCACTATGCTGGAATATGAAGTAACCGCAAAACGAATTGATGCTCATGGCAGTATTGCTGAATGTAAACATGCAGAGCTGGTAATTGATACTGATCTGAAAGGTCGTGCTGATGCATTTAATCCTGCTGAGCTATTACTTGCAGCTGTGGCCGCCTGCATTCTAAAAAACATAGAGCGTATTGCTCCCATGATAAAGTTTCAATACCACGGCGTCACTATCAAAGTAAACGGGGAAAGACAGGACTCTCCTCCAAAGATGGCTAACATAAATTATGAAATAATTATTGATAGCGATGAAAGCCGGCACAAAATGAATTTGTTGCACGATAACATTCGTAAATTTGGCACGGTGTACAATACAGTTGCTCCGGGTAGCGAACTTGCGGGCACATTAATAAGAAATATAACCAACTAAAAAACACGGAGCTGGTTTATGAAAAAATTATACCTATACCTTTTTTTAACCCTAATCGCTATATCTTCAAATGCCAGTGAACAGCCATTAGAAACTTATGTTTCCAGCTTTGATTATGCTGCACGGAAAGAAATGAAAATTAATAGCGAAAATTTAATCGCGTTATTTAAGCAGGGAAAAGTACAACTAATAGATATCAGGTTTAAAGAAGAATACACAGCCTGGAAAGTCGGACCATCAAAAAATATTCCATTGAATGAGCTGCCTGAAAGATTAAATGAAATTGATAAAAGTAAAATTATCGTTACTGCCTGCCCGCACAAAGACAGAGCAATCATCGCCATGGTTTATCTGCGTTCAAAAGGCATAAAAGCAAAATACTTAACAGATGGGCTCATTGGTTTTGCTGAAAACCTACGGGGCGATAATGCAAAATATTTTATTGAAATGCTCAAATAAAACACGAGCTTAAGACGTTTCATGTTTGTGCAGATCAGCAGATCAATTCTTGTTAATTATTTAATGACAACATGCCTCTTCATCATCAGAAAACAAGCCTTTGAAATGGGTTTTACCGGCTAGCCTGTCAAGGTAATATTCTGGATTATCGTTAAATTTATCCAGACAATATGGGCAACGACAGAAATGAAGATCTTCGCCTTTGAACTGAGCGGTCACACTGTAAGCAATAGGCTTTTCTGATAAACAGGTAGGACAAACTATAATATCAAGTGTTTCTTTTAAGTGCATTTCCGGCGATTTATCAAAGAGCTTTTTGCAACCCTGGCAACAAAAAACATGCGAAACCGATTTGTACTCAGAATAAACTGCTTGCGCTTTATTTATGCCTAACCTGATAAGCGAACAACCACAAGTTGAACAGATCATTGTTTTTTCTATCATGTTTGTCTCGCTATCTTTAATCGTATTATTTTATTTAAAATTAATTAACCTGCACAACAGGAAAGTTCTGAAACATCTTTATTAAAAGTTTGCGAACACAGTTTTAAACCTTCTACCATTGTCAGGTAAGGAAAAAGTTGATTGGCAATATCTTCAACCGTCATATTATTATGCATAGCTAAGGCTGCACTCTGAATAATTTCACCGCCTTCATGAGCAAGAATTTGCGCACCAATTAAACGTCCGCTTGCAGATTCTGTAACCAGTTTAATAAAACCATCGGTTTCAAAATTAGCCAGCGCTCTAGGCATATTTTCCATATCCAGCACACGACTGGTTGTATCAATGCCCTGCGCTTTTGCCTGCACTTCTGTTAAACCCACTGTTGCAACCTGCGGATCAGTAAAGATAACTGCGGGCATTGTCGACAGATCTAAACTCGCTTCGCCGCCCGTCATATTAATACCGGCACGGCTACCCGCGGCGGCTGCCACATAAACAAATTGTGGCATATTACTGCAATCACCGGCTGCATAAATATTCGGTGCTGTGGTTTGCATGCGTGCATTCACTTCAATGGCGCCATCTTTTAATGTTTTGATATTAACCACATCAAGATTAAGTTGTGCGGTATTTGGATGTCGACCTGTGCTGATTAATAACTGGTCGCTTGTTAATTCACCGTCGCCGGTTAACAGTGTAAATGTTTTTCCATCATAAGAGACATTGTCTGCCTGAGTATTGTTAAGCACACGTATGCCTTCTTTTTCAAATACTGCGGTTAATTGTTCGCCTAATAATGGGTCTTCTTTATATAGCAAAGTATGTCTTGCGATAATAGTGACGTTGGCACCGAGTCGGCGATAAGCCTGAGCAATTTCAAGGGCAACAACAGATGAACCAATAACAATTAAATGCTCAGGTGTTTGCTCAGCAAACAGGGCTTCGGTTGATGTCCAGTAAGGGGTATCTGCAAGACCCTTGATCGGCGGAATGGTTGAAGCTGAGCCGGTGGCAATTAAAAATCGGTCAGCTGTAAGCTCCTGCTCAGTTCCATCTGCTTTGGTCACAATTAATGTGTTTGCATTTTTAAATCGTGCGTAACCTTTTAATAAACTCAGGGCGGGATTTGATTCAAGAATGTTTTGATACTTCGCTGCACGCAGTTCTTCTACACGTGCGGTTTGCTGCTGCGCAAGTAATGAACGACTTAACTGCGGCGCATGATTCTCTAAACCTTCAAATGGATTATTACGTTGTTGCTGGGCTAACTGTGCCGCACGAATTAAAATTTTCGATGGCACACAACCTACATTAACACAGCAGCCACCAATCACATCGGCGCCTTCAATAATGGTGACACGGGCACCACCTTCTGCGGCTTTAATGGCACAGGCAAATGCACCTGAGCCACTGCCTATTATGGCAACATGTAATTCATCATCGGCGTTAGATTCTTTTGCGCTATAACCTGCATTAGCTATGGCTGCAATTAACTCAGCCGTTTGCACATTGTTATTTAGCTGAACTTCTGCGTTTGCATTTGCCAGTGAAACTTCAGCTGATTTTACACCGGATACTTTTTCCAATGCGTCTTTTGCATGTGAAACACAACTTTCGCAGGTCATGCCTTTTATAGATAGTTTAATCATAATTTAATCTCAATTAATTTTTTTGAGTATGAGCTAAACAGCACAGCCTTCATCATCACAACGTTTATTAGCCGGACAAATGAAATCAAAAATGGATGTGGCAACCATAATGCCCAGCGCGGAATAAGTGACATAAGTACTCCAGGCATACTGGAAGAACGGGTAAAGTGATAGCAGTAATAACACCGGGCCAATCATGCCCAGTAAGCTTCTGTAAATCTGTTTATGGCTTAAATAACCGAGTGCATTAATTACCAGTGCGATCCATGCGAATGCGGGTAAATATATTTCAATTAAATCCCACTCCCACTGCCCTAAAAAACTTAAACCCAGCGCACCACCAAAGCTTGCAATGGCCGGAAAACACATGGCACAGCCCATCGCTGAAAGTACCGCACCCAATGAGGTGAATTTATCGCCAAAGCGTGTAATAAAAGTTATAGGGTTCATCGTAGTATTCTCTATTTATTGATTAATTACGGTTGATGGATAACCCGCATTCGTTGTCGCTTGAACTAAATCTTTAGCCGTAGTCTTTGCATCATCAAAAATCACAACTGCCTGTTTTGATTGATAACTGACATCGGCTTTACTCACACCGTCTACACGATTCAACGCCATTCTTACTGTGTATGGGCAGGTTGCACAATTCATCGTGGGCAGGTCCAACGTTACAGTCTGTTGTTTTGCAAATGCGCTGAAACTAACAGGAATTAGTAAAAAAAATATGATCTTTTTGTTCACGTTAAACTCCAAGTTCAATAATGCGTTATTCGACGAACCAGATGATCCATACATTACTAGTGACTAAAACCAGTGAAAGAAGTGCAGCTATCCAGAAAATAATCTGGTGTCGCTTTCGTGCTGCGGGAATGGCACAGGCTGTATCTTGATCACAGTTTTCTATCGGGCGGTACACTTTCCAGCCTGCCCAGGAAAATAAAACCAGAACCACAAAAATAAAAAACGGGCGATAAGGTTCAAACAAACTTAAATTACCAATCCATGAGCCGCTGATACCTAGTAGCACAAGTACGAAAGGACCTGCGCAGCAAAGACCTGCGCCTATTGCTGCCATAATTCCGCCAATAATCGGTAAATTCGAGGTGTTCTCTGTCATTGCTGGATCTTCAAAATAATGAATTGAAATAAACATAAGCTCCGTACTTACATACAGAGTAAAGACTTATTTAGCTTTGTTTAATTTTGCTGAGGGGACTAATGCGCTCTAAGACCAGCCATAACTTTAGAGATTTGCTCAAGCTCATATGGCCAAGCATTAGCACAAAGGCTTTCTGTTAATTTCGATAATCAAAGATGATTATCGAAGGCGTTCAAGACTACATTTAGATTTTTTTATGTGTTTAGCATTTAGTTGAGGCCTGTCGTCGGTATTAAAAAATACAAATCCACTTATTGCTAACAGCTAATGTACATGCAGCTAACACACCTCTATTTTTTTAACTTTAATCGAATGATAGTGGCTAATAGTTCGACTTAAATGTAATTTAACAGCTATCAAATTAAGTTATGTATCAATAATTACAAAGATGATTTTATTGATATATATCAATTACTTTAGCTGGAAATCATGCCTATTAGCTAAAGTTATGGAGTAATAATAATAAAAAGTTAAGCTTTCCTTGATTTTTATCATTGAGGTATTTATATTGCTCTCAAATATAAAAATAAATGAATCACCAAAAGTCACTTTCGCCATCGACTGGCACCACTGGGTTTACATAAAATTATAATAATACTCTTATATTTAGAGTTTTTAGAAAATAACGATAATAATTTCAAGTTAGCGATAATTTGTAAGTTTGTTTAATCGATAACTTTTAAAACTTAGCACCATAAATATAAAAACCTTTACTCCAGGGGGTAAAAATGAGAGCTGTAACCCGGCCTTTGGGCCTTTTCTGTCTGTTGCTGGCAAGCAATTCGGCATTTGCAGATTATCAATTGAATTTAGCACCCGGCGTCACCGCCACCAGTCAGAATTCATATGATATTCATCAAATAGTTATGTGGATCTGCGTCGTTATCGGCATCGTTGTCTACGGTGCAATGACCTACTCCATTCTTAATCACACCAAATCTAAAAATCCTAAACCTGCTACTTTCGACGACAATCTCACTGTAGAAATTCTATGGACGGTTATCCCCATTCTTATTCTGATCGGTATGGCAGTACCCGCAACCTCAGCGCTGCTGGCAATGGAAGATACATCAAATTCTGATATGTCGATTAAAGTCACTGGTTATCGCTGGAAGTGGCATTACGATTATGTGGGCGAAGATGTTGGTTACTTCAGTAATTTAAGTACACCAAAAGATCAAATTAAGAATAAAGAAGCCAAAGGCGAAAATTACCTGCTTGAAGTGGATAACATGATGGTTATTCCAACCGGCAAAAAAGTGCGCTTCCTGTTTACTTCGAATGACGTTATTCACGCCTGGTGGGTTCCGGCCTTTGGCGTGAAGAAAGACGCGATTCCGGGCTTTATCAATGAAAGCTGGGTGAAAGTCGATGAGCCGGGTATTTATCGCGGCCAGTGTGCAGAGCTATGTGGTGCTGACCACGGCTTTATGCCAGTGGTTGTTGAGGCAAAATCTCCAGAAGATTATGTGGCATGGTTAGATAGTAAAAAATCTGAAGCGGCAGCAGCTGCAGCCAATAGCAATAAATCTTTCACTATGGAAGAGTTAATGGCTAATGGCGAAACCGCTTACAACACTAACTGTGGTGCCTGTCATCAGGTAACTGGTGAAGGTATTGCGGGTGTATTCCCTGCCATTAAAGGCAGCGCTATTGCGACGGGGCCAGCCATCGATCATATCAAGGCCGTTTTACATGGTATCAATACTGGCATGCCGGCATTTGGTCCACAACTAAACGATGCTGATTTAGCCGCCATTATTACCTACGAGCGTAACGCCTGGGGTAATAACAAGGGTGACATGGTTCAACCGTCTGACGTAAAAGCAGCTCGCTAACAACAACTTATAAAAGAGGCAAACATGAACGCTGTAGTAGAAGAACATCACGATCACGATCATAAGCCTACTGGCATAGGTCGGTGGCTGTTTAGTACAAATCACAAAGACATAGGATCCATGTACCTGTGGTTCGCTTTCACCATGTTTTTTATTGGTGGCGCTTTGGCGCTAGTGATTCGTGCTGAATTATTTCAACCCGGTCTGCAAATTGTAGAACCGGAATTTTTTAACCAGCTAACCACGCTGCACGGATTAATCATGGTATTTGGTGTGATTATGCCCGCCTTCGTTGGCTTAGCTAACTGGCAGCTACCAATGATGATTGGTGCTCCCGATATGGCATTACCGCGCATGAATAACTGGAGCTTCTGGTTACTGCCGGGCGCATTCGGTTTATTGATTGCGAGCTTGATTATGAGCCTGATGGGCATGGGTGCAGCACCGAACTTTGGCTGGACTTTCTACGCTCCATTATCCACAACCTATGGCCCGGACAGTACTGACTTCTTTATTTTCTCAGTACACTTAATGGGTATTTCATCAGTAATGGGTGCGATTAATGTTATCGCGACCATTATGAACCTGCGTGCTCCCGGCATGACTTATATGAAGATGCCTATCTTTGTATGGACATGGTTCATCACTGCTTACCTTCTAATTGCGGTTATGCCGGTATTAGCAGGCGTGGTAACAATGATGCTGACGGATAGAAACTTCGGCACCAGCTTCTTCGATGCAGCCGGCGGTGGCGACCCTGTAATGTTCCAGCACGTATTCTGGTTCTTCGGTCATCCGGAAGTGTATATTATGATTCTACCGGCTTTCGGTATTATCTCTTCCATCGTGCCAACATTCTCGCGCAAGCCATTATTCGGTTACAGCTCAATGGTATATGCAACCGCATCTATCGCCTTCCTGTCGTTTATTGTGTGGGCTCACCACATGTTCACAACAGGTATGCCGGTAGCGGGTGAGTTATTCTTTATGTATGCCACCATGTTGATCGCGATCCCTACAGGTGTAAAAGTCTTTAACTGGATTTCTACCATGTGGCGCGGCTCATTAACATTTGAAACACCGATGTTATTTGCCATAGCCTTTATCTTCCTGTTTACCATGGGTGGATTTACCGGCCTGATGCTTTGCATCGTTCCAGCTGACTTCCAGTATCACGATACCTACTTCGTTGTGGCTCACTTCCACTACGTGCTGGTTACCGGTGCAGCCTTCTCGATTATGGCTGCCGTATATTTCTGGTTACCAAAATGGACTGGAAATATGTACGACGAAAAGTTGGGCAAGTTGCATTTCTGGTTAACCACTATTTCTGCAAATGTTCTGTTCTTCCCGATGCACTTTGTTGGCTTAGCTGGTATGCCACGTCGTATCCCGGATTACGCACTGCAGTTCGCAGAGTTTAATCAGATTGCGTCTATTGGTGCATTTGTATTTGGCTTCTCACAACTGATCTTCCTTTACGTTGTAATCAAGTGCGTTAAAGGCGGCGAGAAAGCGACGGATAAAGTTTGGGAAGGCGCACACGGTCTGGAATTTGATCTTCCAAGCCCAGCACCATTCCACAGCTATACAACGCCACCTGAAGTTAAGTAACGGACGGTCAGGAATAAACAATGGCAGCGCAAAATCAAACATCAGATAACCCGAAAGTTATCGGCAAGTTATTACTTCTCGTTGTAGTGATGTTTGGCTTTGGTTTTGCGCTGGTGCCGTTGTATGACGTGTTTTGCAGTGTTACCGGTTTAAATGGTAAAACGGGAGATAAAGTTAATTTTGAAAGTGCACCCATCGTTGATGAAAGTCGCACTATTAGAATTACTTTTTTAACCAGCTTAAATGAAATGATGCCCTGGGAATTTAAAGCCCAGCAAAGTTTTGTTGACGTGCACCCCGGTGTGCCAACTACGGTAAATTTCATTGCAAAAAACACATCCGGTAAAAGTATTATTGGTCAGGCTGTTCCCAGTGTTGCACCGGGACTGGCCGCGGCCTACTTTCAAAAAACCGAATGCTTTTGCTTTACCCAGCAAGAGCTAAAAGCCGGTGAAGAAAAATTAATGCCGGTTACGTTTATCGTAAACAGCGAATTGAATAAAGATATAGGGGAAATCGTATTGTCCTATACTTTCTTTACCAGCCCAAAAGATCAAAAACAAACTAAACAGGATTTATCAAAAACCGTTGCGACGAATTTAGAGCATAAGTCCTCCACACTTTCACTTAATCAGGATCAAAAATTATGAGTACTGCAAGTCACGGTGAATACTATATTCCGGAGCCCAGTAAATGGCCCGTAGTTGGAACTTTAGCATTAACGACTACGGTTATTGGTGCGGTTAATTTTATTCATGCTAATAGAGATATAGCTAATGGTATTGAAGGCGCCAGCACAACTACACCTTTTGTTGTAATGACAATCGGTTTTTTATTAATCGCTTATTTATTCTTCGGTTGGTTTGGTTCAGTTATCGATGAGTCAATGGATGGAAACTACAATGCACAGGTTGATAAATCATTCCGCCTTGGCATGATGTGGTTTATCTTTTCTGAAGTGATGTTCTTTGCAGCATTCTTCGGCGCATTATTTTATGCAAGAACATTTGCAGTGCCCTGGTTAGGCGGCGCAGGTAACAATGCATCAACCCATGAGTTTTTATGGCCGGCATTTGAAGCGGTTTGGCCTTTACTTAGTAACCCGAGTGCAGATATTGTTGCACCCAGAGAAGCAATGGGGGCAATGGGTTTACCTGCAATTAATACAGCTATCCTGTTAACCTCAAGTGTAACGGTTACCTGGGCACATCACGCATTACGTGCAGGCAATCGCAAGCATCTTAATATCGGTTTAGGCTTAACTGTTTTACTCGGTGTTTGCTTCGTGATTTTACAGGTTGAAGAATATATTCACGCTTATAACGAGCTGGGTTTAACCATGGACTCAGGCATTTACGGCAGCACATTCTTTATGCTAACCGGTTTCCACGGATTTCACGTAACCATGGGTACAACCATGTTATTAGTGATTTTAATTCGTTGCTTAAAAGGTCACTTCACAGCAGATAATCATTTTGGATTTGAAGCGGTTGCCTGGTACTGGCATTTTGTAGATGTGGTTTGGTTGGGTCTATTTATTTTCGTATACTGGCTATAACTAAGTGAGTTAGTTGCTAGTCATAATTTATGACTAGCAACTAATCACTATAAATTACAGACCATGCGGTTGAATTAAACCAATTGCCTGACCAATTAACAGTAAAATAAAAATCCCAATAGATAATCCAATTCTCCAGGTTAACGATTTAACCAGCTTATCGGAATCTCCTTTGTTGTTCACAAGATGGTATAGTGCTGAACCTAAGCTAATTAAAACAACCAGCAGTAAAAATATAATAAAAATTTTAAAAATCACAGGATTAACCTCTTAAATAAATCTGTTTAAATCATGTCTGGCATACTAATACATCATTATCAATTTAAACCAACACTGATACCTAGCATTGTTACCCTCGCCCTGCTTTATCTAATGATATCACTCGGGTTATGGCAGTTTGACCGGGCCGATTATAAAGCTAATTTACAATCATTAATAGAGAATAAGCAGAACGCACCGGCTATCGCACTTAATGCGATAGCCGAGAGTGAAGATGACTGGCTGTATCAACCCGTATTTGCCAGTGGTGAATTTGATGATAAGCATCAGGTGCTGCTCGATAATCAGGTCAATAATATGGTAGCAGGATACAGTGTATTCACACCCTTAAAACTATCTGATGAAATGGGCGTTTTAGTCAACCGGGGCTGGTTACCCATAGGTAAACGTCGCAGTGAATTGCCAGATATTTCTATGCCACTTTCAAAGCAAATTATTAATGGCTTAACCGCAAAGCCACCGTCAAAAGGTTTAATACTATCTAACAATGTAAATGATTTTACAAAGTGGCCAACGGTATTACAGTATATTGATATTCAGGAAATTGAAAAGCAGTTAAATTATAAACTCATGCCAATGATAATAATTATGAATCAAGCGCAACAAACACCACTTGAACCACTGGCAATAAAAATAAATATGCGCAGTGAAAAACATACCGGCTATGCATTTCAGTGGTTTGGACTTTCCCTTGCCTTATTTATCATATACATTGTAGTGAATACAAAAAACACAAAAAGAGAACAGGCTTTACATGACTAATGAAACAATAAATTCAACAACGACTGAAGCACCACAACGAACAAATACTGCGCTGTGGATATTAACCGCATCATTTTTTATTCCCGCAATTCTTGCCTATGGCTATTTTTATTTTGGTGATCGCCCTTCTATAAAAAGCAATGGAGAATTAATTATTCCGATTGTAGATATCCATACTTTAAAAATAACCGATCAAGATGGTGCCGAACTACCAGAAGAAGCATTAACACCACATTGGCGAATGGCCTATTTTGTAGGCTCTAATTGCGATAGTAGCTGTCAAACCAGCTTATATAATATGCGCCAGATTAATATTGGCATTGGAAAATATCAGGATCGTGTGAATCATGCAATTGTACATTTAGCTGAACCTGATAATGCTTTCTCAGATTTAATCGAAAAAGAATATTCGAAAGCAACCGGGCGGATTTATGCAAAACCTGAAAACATAACTGCCCTGTCTAAACTGGAAGAAAATCCTGCAAAGATGGAGTCAATATATTTAATTGACCCATTGGGAAATATTATGATGCATTTCCCAAAAACATTAGATCCAAAACTAATTCGTAAAGATTTAAATAAATTACTGAAAGTTTCTCGTTTACGCTAAAGTAATTTAATAAATTAAGAGATATTTTATGGTGTTGCTACAGTCATAACTAACTGAACAATACCAACAATACCTAAAATAAAAACAACCATAAAAATAATGCCTGCAATGATAAATGTAGATGGTTTGCCATGTTCAAAATCGCGCTCCCTGTTGGCTTTGGACTGTATGCCGCCTGCAGCATAAAGAGTGCTTTTTAATACATTTAGAAAGCCAGTTCCTTTACGGGTTTTAATGTTTTCATCTGACATAAATTTTGCTCAATAGGTTGTTAATTGAATAAATTATACTGACTGATAAAGCAGCTTCAATCAATATATTCTATATTTTTAGTAATTTAATTTAAAACATTAAAATAAACATTATAAATACAATTTATTGCTTTCAATACGTCTTAAATATGTGTTATATATAAGGTGTATTTATAAGTTAATTCCATGAGTTATTCGTTAATATTAAGTAAAAAAATTGAATAAAAAGCGTTAATTTATAAATTAGCTTCTATACTTGATATTTATAACAGCTTGCTTGTTTTAAGTGAGTTAAAAAACCTAAATTAAGACGGGGTATTACTAATATGTTGTTCAAGCACTTTTGTCATGTCTATAACCCTAAAGAATGTTTGAGAGACGCAGACCGTGAGCCTGCACAGATAACTGATATATTGTTACATGTTGCTGTGCTATCCCTAATACCCACCATTTGTGTTTATATCGCAACGGTATATATAGGCTGGGATCTTGGAATTGGCACGCTCTTTACGATGACGCAGGATAAAGCCATTGTTGCTGCCTTATTTGCTTTCTTTAGTTTAAATATTGGTGTCTATGCCCTCGGTTATGCCATTTGCTGGTTCGCCAAAACATTCAACTTAAAACCTGATCCATTACACTGTACTGAATTAGCGGTATTCTCATCACTCCCCCTGTTTTTGCTGGGTTTTGTTGCACTGTATCCTGTTTTATATATCAATGTGCTGGTTGGCTTTGTCGCGATCGCTGCAGCCGTTTATTTGCTTTATACAGGTATTCCCATTTTTATGCATATACCTGAAGAAGAAGGTTTTGTTTATTCAACCTGGGTGATCACAATCGGCCTGGTATTGCTGGTTGTTTTTCTGGGTATGACGATTTTCTTCATATCCGCTACATCAGCTTAAATAGCGTATTTACATTTAAGCAATAAAAAAGCCCACAATGTGGGCTTTTTTATTGCTTGCTGTTCCGGGTGCTATTTATTCAGTATTATCCTTTTCGACCGTTTATCCAATTAATTTAATTGCTAAAACTCAATAGCTATAATTAAGTTAGTTAACAGGTTTTCTAGAGTATCCCCCCACTCACATATTAGGAGATCAAAATGAGAAAAAGACTCTATTTTTTACTTCCAAATCTGGAAGAAGCAAACAAAACCGTCGATGAGCTTCTGCTCGCTAGAATAGATGAGCATCATATTCATGTTATGGCTAAAGATGGAACCGATCTGGGCGACCTGCCTGAAGCGACCATTTTCCAATCAAGTGATATTATGCACGGTGTAGAAACCGGCATGGTAATTGGTGGAGTATCTGGACTCGTAGGCGGGATAATCGCTATTACCGCACTGCAGGTAGGCTCTGTCATGGGCTTAATCGTTTTGGGCTGTACTTTATTTGGCGCTGGTTTTGGTGTCTGGACATCGGGAATGATTGGTTCAAGCACTAAGAATTCACGTTTGAAAGAGTTTGAAAATTCAATGGATGACGGGAAAATTCTATTAATGGCAGATGTGCCGCTGGATAAAGTTGATGGTATTAATCATAAAATGCAGGCCCATAAGCAAACAGTGATGGGCGGATCTGAACCGAGTATGCCCGCCTTTCCCTAGGCCGACAGTAGGGCCGACAGTAGACTTACAACATGCTGACTAACGAGTCTGAATTTTAATTACTCAGACTCGTTCACTGTTTTGTACCAAAAAGTTTAGTGCTAATTTTGCGCAAAAAAGTTAAAACTACATATACATTCTAAGTAAAATTCTTGCGTAATGATCAAGCAATAAAAACCCAAATAATGCACTTAAATAAAAGATCGAATAACCAAATGTTTTCATTGCATGGCCATCACTTTCACCGGTGTTATATAATTTGACTGCGTGATAAAGAAAACCTAAGCCCAGCGCAACAGCACCTGCAAAATAAATCAGGCCTGTCATGTGTATGACAAATGGCATCATGGAAACTGATAATAGCATCATGGTATAAAGTACAATATGCAGTTTTGTGAATACAACGCCGTGAGTAACCGGCAACATAGGAAGACCTGCGCGAGCATATTCTTCTTTGCGTTTAATCGCTAATGCCCAGAAATGCGGTGGCGTCCAGACAAAAATAATTAAAAATAATAACAGTGCTTCTCCGTTCACCTCACCGGTCATGGCCGCCCAGCCAAGTAACGGTGGCGCAGCACCTGCGGCACCGCCTAACACAATATTTTGAGGCGTAGTGCGTTTTAAAAACATAGTATAAATTACTGCATAACCCACTAAGGATGTGAGGGTTAAAAGTGCGGTCAGCACGTTAGTCCAAACCAGTAAAATAATCATTGCAATCACGGCAAGCGACAGTGCAAAAATAAGTGCCTGTCGAGACGATAGTTCCCCCTGGGGCAATGGTCGTTTACTGGTGCGCTCCATTAATACATCAATGCGCTGGTCCACCCAGTGGTTTAACGCTGCCCCTGAAGCAGATGCAAGCCCGATACCTAAGCAGGCGGCAACAAATGTATCTAAAGGCAGCGCGCCGGGTGTGGAAAGTAGCATTCCTACAATAGCTGTAAACACAATAAGGTAAACGACTTTCGGTTTACATAAATTATAATAATTACGCCAGTTTATACTGCTGGTTTTTATAGCTGCTTCAGTCATGTTGTGCCCTTGTTAGTATCATTTGGGGGGGTAATGGTTTTAGTAAAACCAAAACAAAAATTTATAAGTAACAATGCCAGTAATAATAGTGCTGCACCCGCATTATGTGAAACCGCAACGGGTATAGGCAGTACAAGTTCTACGTTTGCAATACCTAATGAAACCTGCAAAGTTAAAAGTGTTAATAATAAAATACCAAGCTTACGTAATATTTTATTCTCAATTTTCAACAGCATTAATGTCGCTAATGTTATTACAACTAATGTTGTTAAAATCGCACCGACTCGGTGTAAAAAATGTACGGTAACACCGGCTTCTGTTGTTAGTGATCCACCTTCATAATTTACCGTAGGGTCTTTAAAAAAAACAAATGCGTCTCTAAAGTTTAATTCCGGTATCCACTGCCCCTGACAGGTTGGAAAATCCGGACAATAAAGTGCAACATAATTTGTGCTGGTCCAGCCACCTAAAAATATTTGAAATGTTAATGTAATCAGCGCAATTTTAGCCAGTGGTTTAAAATAACTTTGCACTTCTATATGCTTAAGATCGCCCACCCAAAGCTGGCGGTGTTTAAGTGAAACCCAAAATAGCGTGCTTAGCGTCAACAACCCCATTAACAGGTGCAGCGTGACAATTGTGGGGCGAACTAACTGGGTTACCGTCCACATGCCCAGCATCCCCTGAAATATTACTAGCGCCACCAGAGCGAGCGGAAGTATTACCTGTTGCTTCTCATCGTCACGATGACGCAGTGCAAAAAATGCCATTATTAATATCAGAAAGCCAAGTGTGCTGGCGAAATAACGATGAATCATCTCTTTCCAGGCTTTGCCTGAATGCACTTCTAAATGCGGATATAAATTAACTGCCTGGCTAATTTCATGGGCTTCATCTGGGGCCGTGAGCTGGCCAAAGCAACCCGGCCAATCAGGGCATCCTAGCCCAGCATCCGATAGGCGTACATATGCACCCAGCACGATAACAACAAACGCCAGACAGCATGCTGTAATCCCTACCCTTAAGAACCATTTATTATTCAAACATTTGCCCTGATTTTTATATAATTTTTTACTCAATTGATGCTATAGGAACTCCCCTATTGACGCAATTCAATAATACTTTAGGCAAGATAAAAATATGTTTTTTATATTGTTAATATATTCTGTAATTTTAATATTATTAATTAATAAATCAGAAATTTTTACCGCTCCATTAATATAAATGCTTCGTGGATTCGTCTCACAAAGCATAAATAAAAATCGTGATTAACAATCATCCCTGCATCTAAATCCTTATCAGAAGCAAGCTTAAGGTCGGGATCAAACCGGTTAAACGCTGAACTTACTGACTTTCATGTTGTTATTGCATCATGAATCGAGATTATTCACTTTAAAGTGTCTGTTGTTTCACTTCCTGCTCTTCAAATTTTCGATTGATTATCAGTGATATCTTATACAGAATATTTTCTGTGATATATCGCTATAAATACAAATAAAGGGCATGTTATCTACTATTATTATATAAAAGCATTTGTGATTTCAGGACAGTTGTATTGTATAAAAAAATTAGATACTTAGCGGTATTCACTGGCCTGTTACTCTGTGGGTTTGAAGTGCTTGCCGAGGTTAGTTTAAGTGGCTATTCATCTATTGTTGCAGGCAAGGTAACAAGTGGTGACAATGACAGGTTTCTCGCCGATTTTCCTAAAGTTGGCATTTATGACAGCGACTGGTCATTTACACCTGATACCTCAGTTGGGGTTCAGCTTAAAATCGATATGGATGAGCAGCTTGATTTTGTTATTCAGGCTGTTAGTAATGGCGCCTCAGAATACGATATCGAACTAGACTGGGCCTATTTAAGTTATCAGTTAAATGCTGAACTTTCTATTCAGGCGGGGCGTAAACGTCTGCCACTGTATTATTATTCCGACTTTTTTGATGTGGGTTATGCCTATTACTGGATCAGGCCACCGGTAGATAACTACACCTGGCAAATATCAAACTACAATGGGCTAAGTTTTCTTTACCAGCCTCAACTTGCTGAATGGGATATATTATTTAATTTATATGTGGGCAGAGAAGACTCAAAAGAAAATGATCTGTTAAGTACACTTATGTCGGCATCAGTTGATGAAACGTGGAAAAACATGATCGGGTTAGTTGTAGAAGTATCCAGAGACTGGGTTGAACTTCGAGCCACCTATATGCAGGGGCAGCTTGACCGGACTGTAGATGGCATAATTACCGAACAGGATGTAAACCAGAAGTTTTCCGGAGTCTCAGCAAACTTTCACATTAAAAATTTCATTGTATTATCTGAATTCAATCAATATGACAGACCGGAAAATGATATTTATGTTGATACACATATGTATTCGCTCGGTTATCAACTTAATGATTTTACACCGCACATAACACGTTCAGCATTTAAGTCTGGAACATTTAAATCCGGCATGTTTAAAATTAACATCATCTCGATGAACAGTAATTGGCTAAGTACCGGGTCAAACAGAGTGACCGGTGCTATTGGAGATATGAATTCACAGCAATCAATAATCGGAGACATTCCTTCTCCCCTGGGGAGAAGGCTAGGATGAGGGAGCAGTTAAATCAACGAGTTATCTCTATCCATCACCCTCACCCCAACCCTCTCCCAAGGGAGAGGGAGTTAACGGGACAGCAGTGATAATATACGTATAATTTAGTTAAATTGATTGCTATGATGTTGATATAAGATAAAGTCTCGACCCATTAAAAAAGTTAATTTACTTAAACCAGTTACGGTCTAGATAATATTTTTTAACTATCCATTATTTTTAAAAAAATATGAATAAATTAAAAATTATTTTTGTAATTGTAAGCTGTATGGGCACCTGTCATTTAATGGCCGGTGACCTGGAATATAATTTATACGATGCAGTTAATCGTGGAGATTATGAATATACATCAGATAGCTCTTCTCTGTCGACTTTAATGGCAATAAAATTTTGATTTAAAATACGCGCGATATTTAAATCATTAAAACTTTCCTTTTCCATCACATGGCACCAGTGACATGCAGCATAGCCGATCGATAAAAAAATGGGCTTATTTTGCCGTCTGGTTTTTTGCAGTGATTTTTCGTTCCATGCATACCAGTTAACAGGATTATGTGCATGTTGCAGTAAATACGCAGACTTTTCATTGATCAGTTGATTGGTATAACAGGAAGAATTATTATTGCAGATTTTATTTAACAGTGGCGCTGATATAACTACCATTGGCAGGCATTGCAAAACAAAAATAAAGAATAAAATGTTTTTATGTACGTGAAGAATAATTATTCTCAAAACAATTCCTGTAAAGTAAAGAGCTGAAATAGTGATTTTGATATATATCAATTAATATATTGTAAAATTAGGTTAGATTAATATTTATCAAAATAATCCGAGAAAGTAATCTATGTCAATCGTCACAAAAGGCATAAGCATGTTTTTACTGGCAGTTATGATTTTAGTACTGCTAGTCATGATTGTGCTGGGTTTTATGCTTGGGTTTGGCCACCCACTCCCATGGATATTAATAGGTATGTTAATAATTATACCTTTAATTCATGACAAAATCGTATCTAAACGATTTGTAAAATGGAATGAGTCATACAGCGTTGGAATTGAATCCATTGATAATGATCACAAAAAATTATTAGGAATGATCAATCAATTGCAAACCGCTTCTCATTATTCAACAGAAGATGGAATGGTCGATGAGATATTAAATGAACTAGTTGAGTATACCAAGTACCATTTTAACCGTGAGGAAAAAATGCTACTGGAGCATAACTACCCAGAATTTGATGCACATAAGCAACAGCATGAAGCGATGATCGCACAGGTCTCAAAATTCATTGATGAATACCGGCTACATAACAGCCGAACGATTGATGAGGTGATTCAATATTTAAAATCATGGTTAGTTAATCACATTAATGGATGTGATCAGGAATATTCTTCTTATCTTAAAGATAAGGTTAAATAACGGTTTTGTATTTTAAAGATACTTATCATACTACTCAGAAACTATTGACCTGTATCATTGTGAAAAACAGTTAAACACTGTTAAATTCAGTCGCTTTTATTATAAATAATTTCACCCAGTAAATATGATCCTTTCTGATTACGTAAATACTTTTGGCCAGTCGATGAAGCTTAAATATGGCGAGAGAGTCCATAAAATTTCATTAAATGCAAATCTCACTTGCCCAAACCGTGATGGAACTAAAGGCATAGGTGGTTGTAGTTTTTGTAATGTTGCCTCATTTAATCCCGACGCCAGAAATCCAGAATCGATTAAAAAACAGCTTGCAGCCGGTCGACATGTAATTAGAAAACGAACTGGAGCTAAAAAATACCTGGCATATTTTCAAGCTTATACAAATACATACGGGGATATTAAACAGCTAAAAAAACTATATGATAAAGCCCTATCTGAAAAAGATATCATCGGTTTATCCATCGGAACACGACCTGATTGTATACCACTAGATGTTATTAAGTTGCTGGTGGAATATCAAAAACAGGGTTATGAAATATGGCTTGAGTTAGGTTTACAGTCTTCTTTTGATGATACTCTGGATAAGGTTAATCGTGGCCATGGTTTTGCAGAATATGTAGAGGCTGTACGTTTGGCGAATTTCAATAACATAAAGGTATGTACTCATTTAATTATTGGTTTACCCGGTGAAGATAAAGAGCATTTTAAAACATCATTATCCCGTGTTCTGAATGAAGGTGTAGCGGGTTTGAAATTACACCCATTACATGTAGTAAAGGGCACTCAACTCGCCAGAGAGTACCTGCATCAGCAATATCAACCTCTAACACAAAACGATTATATCGATGCCGTTGCAGACCTGATAGAAATGACGCCGAAGGATATTATTTACCATCGGGTGACGGGTACAGCAGCAACAGATATTTTAATCGCACCCGAGTGGTGCTCAAAAAAGTGGCAGGTAATTAATTCAATAACTCAGGAATTACACAATCGGAAACATAAATTATATCCTCATAATGCCACGATTTCTGAAACCTTAATATGTCATTAAAATGAATGCTAATAAAAATAAAATGCAGCTTGTCTGCCCTGCTGGAAATTTACCGGCATTAAAAATCGCTGTAGATAATGGTGCTGATGCAGTCTACATTGGTTTTAAAGATGATACTAATGCTCGACATTTTGCAGGATTAAACTTCAATGAAAAACGTTCAGCACTCGGCATTGAATATGCCCATCAACGGGGTTGCAAAGTTTATCTTGCGATAAACACTTATCCGCAAGCCGCTGGTTGGCAGCGTTGGCAACAGGCGGTAGATCTTGCAGCAAAGCTAAAGTTTGATGCGTTAATTGCGGCTGATATTGGCGTCCTGGATTATTGTTCAAATAAATACCCTGATTTACGATTACATTTATCTGTGCAGGGATCAGCTACTAATACAGAATCCATTAATTTCTTTTACGATAATTTTGGCATTCAACGCGTGGTACTACCTCGCGTGTTGTCACTTAAGCAGGTAGCTCAGGTTGCAGAAACCAGTCCAGTTCCACTAGAAGTATTTGGTTTTGGAAGTTTATGCGTAATGGTAGAAGGTCGGTGTATTTTATCGTCATATGTCACCGGGCAATCACCCAATACATTTGGAGCCTGTTCACCTGCGAGTGCGGTTGAATGGAAAAATACAGATAGCGGATTACAGAGTAAATTAAATAATATATTAATAGACAGTTATAAAAATGATGAAGCTGCAGCGTACCCCACTTTATGTAAAGGTCGTTTTGAGGTTAAGGGCAATACTTATTACGCAATAGAAGAACCAACAAGTTTAAATACAATTGCATTGCTTCCTGAATTACAGGCTATGGGTATTGCGGCAATTAAAATTGAAGGACGCCAACGTAGCCCTGCTTATGTAAAACAGGTTGCACAAGTTTGGCGATCCGCACTGGATAGCTGCTACAACGATTCACAAAGTTATGCTGTAAATCAACAATGGTTACAAACTTTACACGCTGTGTCTGAAGGTAGAAGCACGACTTTAGGCGCATATCATCGGCCATGGCAGTAAATATTAAAAGTAAAATATGAATCAACAAAATCCAAAACTATCTTTAGGTCCCGTTCTTTATTACTGGGATAGAGAAACAATATTTGATTTTTATAGTCGTGTTGAAAATACTTCTGTGGACATTGTTTATCTTGGTGAAACAGTTTGCTCTAAACGAAGATTACTAAAACCCAGAGACTGGCTGGAAATAGCCAAAAAGTTAACCTTAGCGGGTAAAGAAGTTATATTATCCAGCATGACTTTAATCGAAGCTAATTCTGAAGTTGCCGCCTTAAAAACATTATGTTCAAACACTGAATATATGATTGAAGCGAATGATTTATCAGCGGTTCAGTTATTAAAAGGAAAATCATTTATCACTGGTCCCGCAGTAAATATTTATAATCCTCACAGTTTACGAGCGCTTGTAAAGCTAGGGTTGAAACGTTGGGTTCTACCGGTTGAACTATCAAAGGATACATTATCAGATATGCAAAAAGAAAGACCTGATAATGTTGAAACGGAAGTCACCGTATACGGACGTCTACCCCTCGCCTATTCCGCAAGATGCTTTACCGCAAGATCCTATGATCTTCCAAAAGATGATTGCCAGTTTAAATGCCTTGATGACCCTGATGGGCTTTTGTTATCAACGCAGGAAGCTGAAAAATTTCTTATATTAAACGGCATTCAAACACAGTCTGCAAAAACCAGTAATTTAATTTTAGAGCTAGATCAGTTAATGGAATTAAATGTCGATGTGTTACGTATTAACCCGCCATCAAAAAATATCGAAAAAATAATTGATATTTTCCAGCAAACGTTAAATCAGCAATGTAGTGCTGTTGACGCCAATAATGAATTACAAAATCTAATGCCAACCGGTGGTAGCTGTAATGGTTATTGGTATGGTGAAAGTGGTATGAATCAGCACATACAAAATCAGGAAAAATTATGTTAGAACAATCCAGTATGATAGAGAATAGTGAATTTGATTTGAATAATGCTAGCGTCTATGAAAAATGGCGCGATGAAAAATTAAATAACTATCCTCAAAAAGCCGAGCAATTAATTGTAGAAATAAATAATCCATTAACATTAAGTCAGGTTGAACGTGACAAAATAATTGAGTGCTGCAAAAAAACCAATATGGTTGTTTATGTCAGTAATGCGGGTGACAATCCTGATAAGCGTTTAGCCTCTAGCCTGGCCGCGCAATTTTCATTGAAGTCACTGGATAAAAACATGGGCGCCGATGATGATGGAATTACTTCATTACAAGTGTCAAATATCAGTGGGCGTGAACGTTATATTCCCTATTCTAATAAAGCGATTCATTGGCATACAGATGGATACTATAATAAGCTGAGCCAGCAAATACATGCACTTAACCTGCATTGTGTACGAGCTGCTAAACACGGTGGCGAAAATGCTGTGATGGATCATGAGATTGCATATATTCGATTACGTGAAAAAAATCCTGATTATATAAAGGCATTAATGAGTGCGGATGCGATGATCATTCCGGCTAATATTAAAGATGATGTTATTATCCGGCCCGCGAGAAAAGGTCCCGTTTTTTCTGTCAGTAATAACAAACTGCATATGCGTTATACGGCAAGGCCTAAAAATGTTATCTGGAAAGATGATGAGATAACGCAGGCTGGCGTAAAAGAACTGGATAATTTATTGCACAGTACTGATCCGGCAATTTTCAGATTAACGTTACAGTCTGGCTGGGGCTTGATTAGTAATAATGTACTGCATGATCGTAACAGTTTTGAAGATGATAACCAGTCACCGAGATTACTCTATCGTTTGCGTTATTTTGATGGCTTAAGTTATACCTGATAATATAATTTGAAGTATATCCGGTCACTGGTTTCTCGTTAAGTATTTATAAAAGTGAATTATTCACTTAATACACACGCATTTAATAGCATTAACTTTTCGTTAAACATGAAAACAAAATATTTAACAAACATCGTCATCCCAGCATGCTTGTAGCTGGGATCCAGTGGCTTTGAGCCGACGTAAGCCACTGGATTCCGGCTCAAAAGCATACCGGAATGATCATTTAAGTTGTTAGCTAAACAACCGTTTATACAAGGGTATGCTTTTTATCAGCAATGACTCTATTTTTCTAAACATAAGTGACGAATCAAGATCGAGCCCATCGAGAAAATTTTTAAGCTCTAATCCAAGTTCTGTATTTCCCTGAATAAATAAGTGGCGTTGAAATACCAGTGTATCCGGGTCTTGCTGTCGTGCAGCAAGCTGTAAAAAATGATACAGACTAGCCTGTATTTCAATATCGTTTTTCTTATTCGATGATATTGATATCAATTGCTGATTACGCAGGCTAATATAATATTTTATACTGGCATCATGAATGTTTATGCATAAGCATTTGTGCTGCAGAAAATCCAGATCGCCTTCTAATATTTGCTCTTTAAGCAAGCGATTTAAAAACGCGACCAACACCTGAGAATGAATGCCTGATGGTATGACTTTACAAGGCAGTGATAGTATTTTGGGGAGTGTTGGCAGATTTTCGATTGTATTTGATAGCATCAGTGTAAGTCCTTGCATGTACCACATACACTATACATTTTGATAGGATGAGAGAACTTGATTGCTATCAAAAAATGGTTAACATCGGTTTATTCTAGCTGTAGATATAATTAAGTGGTACTGTTCTAATAAATCATGTAAATCTATAAAAATAGAGCGATTAACGAAATATGAATAAATTAACAACAACACTCATGTTCGCCGCGGCTATTGTCGCAATGGCCATCGGAATTTGGTTCGGGCAGCAGAATGATATGTCTGCGCAGAACGCCATCAAGCCGGAAGTGATTCAGGGGGCAATATATCCTAGTGCAAAAACACTTAGTGATTTTGAGCTGCTTAACCAGCACTCAGATAAAGCAACTAAGGCTGACTTGTTAAATCACTGGAGCATTGTTTTTGTTGGTTACACCCACTGCCCTGATGTTTGCCCTACGACTTTAGCTGTCTTAAATCAGGTTGATGAGTTTATGAGTGCGCAGAATATTCAGGCACCGACGATTGTGTTTTTATCGATTGATCCGCAGCGAGATACGCCATCTGTACTTAAACCCTATGTCGAATATTTTAATAAAAATATTTTAGCCTTAACAGGTGATCCTGCAGAAGTAAAAAAACTAACACAGCAACTTAATGCGGTTTACAGAAAAGCTAAGGGGGCAAGCGGTGATATCAATGCAGATGATTACTTAATGGACCACAGTTCAGCATTAATGCTAATCAATCCAAAGGGTGATTTGCAGTCAATACTCACCGCGCCTCACACGCCTGCAAATATAATTGATAGTATTTTAAAAAGTCAGACTTATTATGAAAGTCAGGCTAACAACTAAATTTTAACAACCCAGGGTCGACTGATACCGTTGATTCCATCAATATTTTTTGCAAAGGCACTGGCATCTTCTCGGCTGCTAAACCCACTCACGCGCAAACGATACCAGTTTTGACCATTGATAATGGCACTTTCAATTTCTGCCGCATAGCCAGCAGCGCTAAGCGATGTCATAACCGGTTTAACGCCCGACTCACGGGTAACAGACATTAGATTAACCGCCCACTTACCATCAATACTAAGAACGCCTTTAGCACTTTGCAATTCTGTTTTATCTGCCCATATTGCAAGCTGAGCATCGGCAACAGGCGCAACAGCTAGTGCCGGTTTGTTTTTAGGCACAGTATAAAATGATAGTGGATCGTGCATTTCAAATTCGGGTTCACCGGCTCTTTGTGCTGTGATTTTACCCTCAATTAAACATAAAATATCTTCATCGGATTTTGAACTGCCCCAGATATCGGTGCCCCGAATTCCGGCAGTTATAGAGCCTATGTTTACACTAATATCACGTCGACGGTTTTTTCCTAGAGTGGTTGTTGTAAATCTAAACGCACCTTTCGCTAAGCTTAGTACCGCTTCAAAAAAGCCCTGAGTTTCTTCTGCAGGCACTAATTTATCGAAATTCAGCTCAGCATTTTCACCTAGTTTAACCAGGCTTCCCTCATCCATTTCTAACAGCACACGCGCATTGTCACCCGTGCTAATTTTATCGTCTGTTTGAAGTTTTATGCCAGGTTTAAGCGCTGATAAATTGCCGTCTCTTTCAAGCCATGCTGGCATTTGAAGCGCTTTAACAATACCACCTGCAGCAATAGCCGTTGATGAAAACAGCGCATTGAGTATAAATAAAACGCCGACTATATTTCTTAGCGATTGAAAAAATAAAAATGAATTTAACTTTGACTGATTTTTCATAATAACACTTATTTTAATCGCTCAATGTATAGCTAAGAATTTCAACAACCTGTTCTGGTGTCGAACAAACCGCTTGTGCAGCAGCATCCACTTCTTTTAATGCATGGGTGAGTTCATCGTCATGCAGCGTAATAATTGACTTACCCAGTGCAGCGGCATAACCCGCATCAAATGCCGCATTCCATTGCTTGTATTGATTACCAAATCTAACCACAACTAAATCCGCATCTTCAATATATTTACGAATTCGAATAGCATTTATATTGGCAGCTTTATGATCTTTCCAGAAAGGTTGCGCTTCAGCGCCGAGAATTTTATCACCACAGTCATCACTGGCTTCGTGATTGGTAACCGGGGATTTTATTTCGATATCAAGATTATTATCTGCAATGCCGCGGGTTATTTTTTCGCGCCAGTCACTGTGTATCTCACCGGAGAGGTAAATTTTGAAACTCATGATTGATCTCTTTGTTTGGTTTATTAAACAAAAAAGCACTCACCAGGAGTGCCTTTTTATATATGCCTATGGCATGTCATCTATTTCTTCGTTCTCTTTTGCATGTTCAAGGAAGTCATGCTTTGTCACTGCCATTAATACCAGGCTGTTACTCGCGACATAAACTGAGGAATAGGTACCAATAAACACACCAATAATCAATGCGAAAGCAAAGCCGTGAATAACTTCTCCGCCTAACATAAACAATGCAATAAGCACGAGCAACGTTGTTAATGAGGTGATAATTGTTCGTGACAGAGTACCATTGATAGACTGATTCAAAATTTCTACCGCAGTACCTTTGCGTTGTGCACGGAATGTTTCACGGATTCTATCTAATACAACAACCGTATCATTCAGTGAGTAACCTATTACCGCAAGAATAGCGGCGAGTACTGACAAGTCGAAAGGCATTTGTATGACAGAGAAAACTCCGACCGTAATAATTACATCATGCATTAATGCCAGTATGGCACTAACTGCAGATTTCATTTGAAAGCGAAACCCGACATAAACCATAATGCAAAACAATGCAATCAGCATGGCTAAGCCACCCTGCTCTCTTAATTCTTCACCCACCTGTGGTCCGACGAATTCTATGCGGCGCATTTCAACTTCATCTGTTGATGTGCTTTTTAGAATATGTAAAACATCATCAGAAATACTGGCACTATTAACACCCTCTCGCGGTGCTATACGAACCAGTACATCTTTTGATGTGCCGAAATGTTGAATCAGGGCATCTGAGTAGTCACTTGTCTCCAACGCTTTGCGCACGGGTTCTAGCTCTACAGAATGTTTATAACCGACTTCAATTAAATAACCACCGGTGAAATCAATACCTAAATTGAGTCCACGTGTGTACAAACTAAAAATTGAAATTAAAATTAATACAATTGAAAACCCGAGTGCAATATTGCGTTTGCCCAGGAAATCGATCTTGGTGTTACCTGTTAAAAAATGCATTGTGATTTCCTATATTGAAAGCGATTTCAGATTACGGCCACCGTAAAATAAATTAACCAGTGCACGGGTTCCCATAATGGCGGTAAACATCGAGGTTAAGATACCGATGGATAATGTAATGGCGAAGCCTTTAATTGGCCCGGTACCTAAGCTGAATAAAACGATGGCAGCGATTAGAGTGGTAACGTTAGCATCCGCAATAGTGCTAAAGGCTTTTTCATAACCCGCATGTATGCTGGCTTGTGCCGAATTTCCTAAACGTAACTCTTCGCGTATGCGTTCAAAAATAAGCACGTTCGCATCAACGGCCATACCGACGGTTAATACAATACCTGCAATACCCGGCAAGGTTAAAGTCGCTTGCATTAAAGATAAAATTGCGGTGATTAAAACCAGATTAGCGGTGAGTGCCACATTTGCGATTAAACCAAATGTACGATAGTAAACCACCATAAATACCAGCACTAAACTAAAACCGATAAGTACCGACATAAAGCCCTGCTCTATATTATCTTTACCCAGGCTCGGGCCAACGGTACGCTCTTCAACAATTTCTACGGGCGCTTTTAATGCACCTGCTCTTAATAATAATGCCAGATCTCTGGCTTCAAAAGATTCCAGTCCTGTGATTTGAAACTGTTTACTAAACTGCCCCTGAATCGTGGCGATGTTAATGACTTCTTCTTTACGCGTGCGCTTTTTGACTTTTTTACCGTCAACAATAGTAGTGACAATTTTGTTTTCAATAAACACAACGGCCATTGGTTTTTTAATATTGTCACGGGTGGTTTCACCCATTTTCTTAGCGCCTTTGCTATTGAGTCGAACACTTACTGCCGGTGAACCCGACTGGGTATCGATAGTTGAAGACGCACTGTTAATTTGATCGCCGGTGACAATTACGCGACGTTTTAACAGCACTGCGTCACCGTTACGCTCACGATAAAGTTTTGCATTAAGTGGAATGCTACCACCATTACCCGCATCAGCCCAATCTAAACGCGTGCCTTCGGTTAAACGAAATTCCAGGGTCGCGGTTGCACCTAAAATATCTTTTGCGCGAGCGGTGTCCTGTACCCCGGGTAATTGAACAACAATTCGATTTTCACCCTGTTGTTGTATAACCGGTTCGGCTACGCCTAATTCATTTACCCGGTTACGTAAGGTTGTCACGTTTTGTTGAATCGCAGATTTGCGTTCATCTCGCAGAGTTTTCTCACTAATTATCGCAATCAGTTTTAAATCGTCTTCTTTTGTTGTGTAATCTAAGTCTTTAAATTGAGAGCGTAAAACCGACTCACCTTTTTGCAAGCCTTCAACATCACGAAACTGAATAGTGATGCCACCGTTCTCACGCTTAACACCACGATAACGAATTTTTTGTTCACGTAAATAGCCACGCATTTCATTGCTGATATTTGATTCCATCGTATTCACTACAGATTCCATATCAACTTCTAATAAGAAATGCACACCACCACGAAGGTCTAATCCAAGATACATAGGTAAGGCGCTTAATGACTGTAGCCATGCGGGGGTAGCTGGCGCTAAATTTAACGCAACCGTATATTCACTATTTCGTTTGATAAAATCAAATGACTTAATCGTTGAAGCGGCAATAAGCTGATGCTCTACCGAGTCAAATCGTATTAGCATTTTATTAGCGGTGAGTTCGCTGGACTTGGTTTGTATTGAAGCCTGCTGCAATAATTCATTTACTTTTAATTGCGTAGCTTCATCTACCGTTTTATTGCGCAGTGAAATAAGTACCGAAGGATCTTCACCGTATAAATTTGGCATGGCGTAAATCCCGCCGATAACTAATATGATAATTAGTAGCAGGTATTTCCACAAGGGATACTGGTTAATCATTCTTATTGCCCGAAGTTATAATCTAATGTGATTATGATTAGTGATAATTATTATTATTTTTATGGCTCATTATTACGGCAACTAGCCGCAATAATGGCTTACGTTTTTGTTATTTTATTTCTTAGCTATTTTCTTGCCTAACTATTTTCTTTGATGGTGCCCTTTGGCATTAATGAACCGATAGACGCTTTTTGTACCGTAATGTTGACGCCGTTGCTGATTTCTAAAGAAATAAAACCATCAGACACTTTAGTGATTTTTCCAAGAATACCACCCTGGGTTAACACTTCATCGCCTTTGCTCAATGATTCAACCATTGATTTTTGTTCTTTGGCGCGCTTGCTTTGCGGGCGAATTAAAAAGAAGTAAAACAGTACCAGTAAACCGATCGGGAAAAGTAAGGCAGTAATCGGGTCGCCCTGTGACGCTGCTGCGCCACCTTCAGCCAATGCATCTGATATAAAAAAACTCATAAAATTCTCCACCCTAAATGGGTTATTAATCGGTAATGTAAATCGTAATATTAATTTGCGCGGTATTATGCCATTTTAGCGGCAAAATTTCAGCCGGATTTTGCATGTGCCTCCCCCTTAGTAAAAGTGGGATTCCCTATAAGCCCCCTCTTAGAAAAAGAGGGGTTGGGGGAGATTTGAAAACATTCAGGTTTAAACGCCTTATTTATAGAGCAAATATTCTGAAGCCTTTTAAATCCCCCTCAATGCCCCTTTTACTAAGGGGGAGATTAAGAGCACCCCTCATTTATAAACAGAGATATTGCTCAATCACTCAACCCCATCTTTACGCGCAGCATAGAACTCCTCTACATAGGGTTCAAAGCGGTCTTCTTCAATGGCCAAACGAATATCTTTCATCAATTGCTGATAATAATGCAGGTTATGAATGGTATTTAGGCGTGAACTGAGGATTTCCTTGCACTTATCCAGGTGGCGCAGATAGCTTCTACTGTAATTTCGGCAGGTATAGCAGCTGCAGTTTGCATCCACCGGGCGAATATCATCTTTATATTTGGCATTGCGAATTTTCAAAATACCGGTTGAAGTGTATAAAAAACCGGTGCGCGCATTGCGAGTGGGCATCACGCAGTCAAACATGTCGATGCCGCGGCGCACGGATTCGATGATATCTTCAGGTGTCCCCACGCCCATTAAATACCGAGGATGATCCTGAGGTAACAATGGCGTAGTGCATTCCAGCACCTTATTGCGCTCGTCTTTAGGTTCGCCAACCGACAGGCCACCAATGGCATAACCATCAAAGCCTATCTCCACCAGCTTATTCGCTGATTGTTCGCGCAGGTTTTCGTGCATACCGCCCTGCACGATGGCAAATAGTGCGGAGTCATTACCTTCGTGAGCAGTTTTGCTGCGATCTGCCCAGCGCAGTGACAGCTCCATTGAGTCCCTGGCTTCAGTTTCAGTGGCAGGATACGGGGTGCACTCGTCGAAGATCATCACAATATCCGAGCCTAAATCCCGCTGCACCTGCATAGAGCTTTCTGGGGTTAAAGTGACTTTTTTACCGTCGACAGGCGAATTAAAGGTAACACCCTCTTCGGTTATCTTGCGCAGCTTTGCCAGACTAAATACCTGAAAGCCGCCGGAGTCGGTAAGAATCGGCTTATCCCAGTGCATAAAGTCATGTAAATCGCCATGCTTCTTTATTATGTCAGTGCCCGGGCGCAGCATTAAATGAAATGTGTTACCAAGAATTATTTCAGCGCCCAGCTCCTTTAGCTCCTCCGGCGTCATGGCCTTTACCGTGCCATAGGTGCCAACCGGCATAAATGCCGGGGTTTGAATTGTGCCACGGGGAAATGTGATTTCACCTCGGCGCGGGCCGGTATCGCCCTTTATTAATTTGAATTGCATCAAAGACATAGCGTTACTTTTTAATGTAGATTAACCTGATAAGAATGATTAAATTAGACTTTAGCGTGCTCAAGAAACATGGCATCGCCATAACTAAAAAATCGATATTTCTGTTCAACTGCATGTTGATAAGATTGCATCATAAACTGATGGCCTGAAAATGCACTTACCAGCATTAATAGCGTTGACTGGGGTAAGTGAAAATTAGTGATCATGGCATCCACCACCCTGAAATCACAGCCAGGATAAATGAATATCTGGCTATCACCATGAAATTCCTGAAGCTCGCCCTGCATTGCCGCAGATTCCAGGCTTCTCACTGCGGTGGTGCCCACTGCAATTACCCGCCCGCCATTGTGTTTAGTTTGCTTAATTAGCTCAACCACCTCAGCATCTACGTCGATGTATTCCGCGTGCATGTGATGATCTTCAATATTATCTACCCGCACCGGCTGAAACGTGCCCGCCCCGACATGCAGGGTCACATATGCACGCTTAATGCCTTTGGCTGCAAGTGTGTCGAGCATTGGCTGATCAAAATGCAGGCCGGCAGTGGGAGCTGCAACTGCACCCGCATGTTTAGCGTAAACCGTCTGATAGCGCTGTTGATCGGTTTGATCATCTGCGCGTTCTATATAAGGTGGCAATGGCATGTGGCCATATTGTTCAAGCAGAGATAGCGCATTGATATCATTATCACTGTCCAGTGCTTTAAAGCGAAGCTTAAACAAATCACCTTCTCTGCCCAGCATGGTTGCTTCAATCTTGTCTTCAAGAATTAAGCGTGCACCGACTTTAGGTGATTTGCTGGCTCTAACGTGCGCCAGCAGATGATGCTCATCAAGCACACGCTCAACCAGCACCTCAACTTTGCCTCTGGTTTCTTTACAGCCATGTAAGCGTGCCGGAATGACTTTGGTATTATTAAAAATCAATAGATCATTTTCGGTCAGTAGATCAGGCAAATCGGTGAATTGTCGATCAAAACGTTGCTGACCACTTAAATGTAATAACCGGCTGGCGGTTCTTTGCTCAAGCGGGTATTGAGCAATGAGTTCTTCGGGCAGGTGAAAATCGAAATCAGCAGTTTTCATGGCGCGGGAGTTTAACATAATCATAATGTGCTGTGAAAACTACTTGGCCTTCGATCCCACCTGAAAAGATCACCAGAAAAGGTCACCAAAAAAGACCACTAGATAAGCTCATCAAACCTACATTGCAGGATTAATAATAAAACATGGTCTACGCTTAATAACAATGATTTAACACATGTTTAACTGCACGGATCAGGTTTGAGGAAAACATTAATGCTGTCGATTAAAAGACAACATAGCTTAATAAAATCTGCTCTGATCATATCGGTATTTCTATGTCACTTTGTGAGCACTGCTGTGCTGGCTGAATCTGAATCAATATCGAAACAAAGTAAAATTTATAGCGTGGGCATTATTCCTCAGTTTGAAGCGCGTAAATTATACGCAATATGGCGCCCAATTCTGGATCAGCTTCAAAAAGAAACCGGCTTAAAGTTTAAATTTAATAGCGCTAGCTCAATCACCGAATTTGAAAAGCAGCTAATGGCAGGTAAATACGACTTTGCTTACATGAACCCCTTTCAGCCAATTCTCACTCAAAAAACACAGGGCTATATTCCATTGGTGAGAGATCACAGTAAAAACTTGCAGGGTATTTTAGTGGTGAGAAAAGACTCGACGTTAACCGATATAAGTCAGCTTAACGGAACGACCATAGCTTTTCCCTCCCCGAATGCTTTAGGTGCATCTTTAATGCTGCGCGCAGAGTTAATTAATCAGCATAATATTAAATTTATACCTAGTTATGTCGTTACCCATGATTCAGTTTATTTAAACGTTGTTTATAATAAAGTCGCAGCCGGTGGTGGTGTAGAAAAAACATTTAACTGGCAAAGTAACGCAATAAAAGACAAGTTAAGAATTTTATATCGAACTAAAACAGTGGCTCCCCATCCATTAGCAGTGCATCCGCGCATTGAAAAAAGCATATCGCAACGAGTGCAGCAGGCGTTATTAAAAATATCCAGTTCTGGTAAGGGCAAAAGGCTATTAGCAAAAATACCCATTAAAAAACCGGGAATTGCTACGCTAGATGATTACAGAGCATTGGCAGATATGGGATTAGAGAAAATATTAACTATGGACAGTCTATGAATTTACGTTTTAGACTTATTAATATCTAATGATATTACAACACTACACTCATTCTTAAACTCTCAAATGAAGCTGCATCTCAATAACTGGAAATTACTGGAAATCACAGATAGTGAAAATCAATTACAATTCCCATCTGAAAAAAAATACAATAAAGCAATCACCACAACCCACAAATATTTTACAGCTCAATAAGGTGTAGCGGGGAGCTGTGTGAATTACAATAACGCAATGAATTCATTGAGTATAATCAAACTAAAATAAACTGACTCGATCAATCAACCAGAATGATGAAATTCCGCCAATAGAATAAACAACTATTGTTTCTGCTCGGGAAAGAAATTTTTGTTGATTTAATTGATGCAGAAACCATGTCAGTATAACCACCGTCAAAACAAAAATTAACTGACCTACCTCAACCCCTATATTAAAAAAGATAAGCGCGATTGGAATAGCCTGTTGGGGTAATCCAATTTCAGATAATGCACCTGCAAAGCCAAATCCATGCAACAACCCAAAGATAAATGCAATCATCCATGGCCATCTCGCGGTATAACCAGGCCTGCCCCTTTTTTGGTGCACAATTTCCATGGCTAAAAATAAGATACTTAATGCGATGACGGCTTCTACGGGTTGTTGTGGTACATGAATAAAACCCAAAGTTGCTGCGCCAAGCGTAATACTATGGGCAAGCGTGAAAGCGGTAATTGTTAACAGCAAACGGCGTGTGTTATTTACAATTAATAACAATGCGAATACAAAGAGTAAATGGTCTGTACCAAGGATGATATGTTCAATACCAAATTTAGTATAGGTGGTAGCAACTTGCAACGAAGATGCAGTTTGCGGAATCTGGTATGTGGTTTGTGCGGGTGTCAATTGTACGGACTGTGAAGTGCCGTCTAGAAAGTCTAATCGTAGCAGTACATCGGTACTAATTGTTTCAAGCCCTGCGACAGAAATAGTTTGTTTAAGTAAGCCGCCATCACAAACTGTTATCCAGCGTTGTATATAAGCCGCATTAATTAACTGAACAACAGGTTTAGTTTTATTAATGCAATTAGCCGGAAGCTGAGCCTGCAGGCTTAATTTTTTAGCGCCTTTTGCAGGCACTTTCCATAATACGGAAAATACAGCAGGGCTATTTTCTTTTAGTTCAAGATAACCTGGCCGGATTTCGTCAGCAAAACATAAGTGGCTTAAACAAAGTAATGCAAAACCAATAAATATCTTTTTCATCATGACTTTGTATTTTTACTGCTATTTTTATTAAGTGGTTTTTTTATAATAATTTCATAACGCTGTCGCAAGCTATTATAAAACACCTTGTCCATATCGCGACGCTGATTAGCTAGCCATTCTGCGCGAACTCTTTCACGCACCATATTAAGTTCAGGTTGCTGATTTTCGGTTTTAGTGCTGATGCGAACGAGATGAAATCCATAACCGGACTGAATTGGCCCCTGCCAGTTTCCAGCCGATAGTGTAAATATCTTTCTTGCGAAGTTTTCACCGAATAATCGTGACACATTGTGTTCGGTTTGTTGCTCATATTGTTGAGCCAGTAAAAGTGAATCACCCATGCTGCTTATGTCAGCAGTCGATCCAGCCTGTAACAATTCATTTAATAGCTGATTTGTAAAAGCTTCTACATCATTTTCATGTTTACTTATATCAATAAAAACCTGCTCAAAATTAATGTACGCAGGCAGTTGAAATTGATTACGATGAGTTAGGAGGTAATCACGTAATTCTGCTTCTGTGGGTTCAACCAGTTCGGCAAGATCTGCAGAGATAAACTCCACTTTTTGTGCAAGGCGACGCCGCACAATACTGTCATTTTTATCCAGCCCCATCGCAAGTGCTTCGCGGTACATAACTTCTTCACGAATCTGTTGATCTATCATGCCTTGTAGTTCGACTTGCGTGGGAAGTCGTTGGCGCTTTTTTTCCCACAATGTAATCAGCTGATCAATTTGTGCTTCGCTAATAACGATACGATTATTATCAACGACATTTTCATTTTGTAAGTCATAAATAAAAAACAGCGCCGCTCCGATTAATAAAAAATGTAACAGTGGTTCGCTTAAAAATTTATAGAATTTAGAATTTCTCATGATATAAATGTTAAACGGAGTGACTAATCACTCCGTTTAACTGTATCGCTTATGAAGTTTAAGATTCAGGTTTATACCAGATGGGTGAAGTGTAAGCGCGTTCCTGATGAATCAGTTTTGCATTCTTCGGAAGTGTTGCACCAAGGCGTACCTTGTCGTAAACAATCCAGCGTGGGGTTGGAATTTCGATAACACGGCCGTAGTAAAATGCATTTTCATTGCTGTCAAAATCCGGGTCGGTCCACACCGTTGCTAATTCTGATGCGCCGATGGTGTTAGTCCAGTTAGCGGCTTCTAAATCAACCGTATTTCCAACTGATGGTAATTTACCCTTTGAATCAGGCTTGCGATCACCCGACCAGCTCACATCATAAACTTTCTCATGCGTTTTGCCTTTTTGATCCATCCAGCCTTTAACAATTTGAATTCGATCAAGATTAGCACCAACCGGATCTCGCAATGCAAAGACCATAAACGTCGGGGCTTTTTTACCCTTCGGTGCTGGCTTCAAATCGCCGCCCATGGGCACACCTTTTTCGTAACCGATAAATGCCGGTGTCCGGCTGCGCAGATCATTTTTCTTATAATCCCAGCCGCCAAAGAATCGCACTGTTATGCGCGGACCAGTTGTACCATAGGTTTCTTTTCGCGCCATTGCATCCCAAAGTGATGCACGGGTGTTTTCTTTTGCCCACACTCCCTGATAGCCGGAAGCCACTAACATGTCGCCTGTAATTTCACCCAGTTTTGATTTTACAAAGGGATGCGATACACGTGCTTTAGATGGCTCAACACTGGTGGATTTACCAAAGAAGTTTTCTTCTTCTGCTGTAGATAAACCCGTATGACTATCTGTCGCCCCGATCATGCCAAACTTGTAAGGATTGGTGCCAAATTTTTTCTCTAACTCAAGTCCGTTTTTTAATGCTTCACGTGCATACTCACGTTGCAGCATGTCATTTGTTTTGAGCTGTGTGATATCAAGATTGCCAACATCCCATGTGCCGTAGTCCGCAAATTCATCGTTGGGTGATAGTACGGGATGGGTTTCACCGTCACCTTTTATTTGCGTGACTTCGTAAAGTGGCTCCCATTTAGCGCGCAGTTCTACGTAATTTTTATCAACTTTACCGCCAGCGTATGTAATCTCGGTGGGAAACATCCAGCCATTTGAGAGGTTTCCATTATGTGAAATAGCAAACGCCCTGCCGCCGGTTTTTTTCTCGTAGTTTTCCAGCCATTTATAAAGATCCAGTGGATTGGTTGTACCAATGGGAGGCTGTGTCGTCAGCGGAATAACCTGTCGTGCACGATCTCCGTTATCACGCAGAATAACGTTACGATGCAGATTGAAACCTTTTGGAACCGAGGTCCATTCAAAACCAATCAACGCCGTGAACTTACCCGGGTCATTAAAACGATCTGCAGTTTTGATAATGTCATACCAGAGATTATCGTAAACTTTAGAGCCGGGTGAGTAATCATTTACCATTTGCTCTGGCAGTTTCATTTGAGCGAAGTGGGTAATTAAATCAAACGCAGCTTCACCCGCAGCCTTACCGCCCTTTTTAAAACCTTCATGCCATTCTTTGCCCTTCGGAATAGCGACAATATTCGGTGCACCTTTTTGAATATCGGTCGCGATACCCATCATGTCGGAATGATCGGTAATCACCAGCCAGTCCAGTGGTCGACCTAATTTGGCTTTTACACCGGATGATGCAGTAATTTGTTCGCCGCGTGCAAAACGATAAGCATCTTCATGACCAAGGATATTTCCAAATAAACCAGCATCAAGTGATAGCCCGGTGTGCAGATGTGTTTCTCCCCAGTACACATTACTCGGGAAAGCACGTTGTGCATAAGGCGAATAACCTTTGCCGGGATACAGACTCTTAACCAATGCATCTGGCGTTGGAGTCCCAAGGTCTGATGCCTGTGCAGGTATTGCAAGAATGAGTAAAGTCAGGGCTGTACTATAAATATATTTATTCATGTTCATTTAGTCCTTGGGGGATTGCCATATCTACGGCTTTGTTACGCTTCAGTTAAACCCATTAATGCTAAAGTACGTTAATGCTCGAATATAAATTATATTGTTTACTAGAGCTTTAAGACGGTAAAAATTCTATAGGATAGGTAACCGTAACCTGCTCAACTTTCTTAGCACCAAATTTAAATTGTTTAATTCGGTTGAGTAAACGTCTTTCCAGTTTACTGTCATTTAATTCGCTAGAAACTATTTTAACCTGAGTTACATTACCCGACGGTGAAATTGTAATTGCCAGTACAATCTTGCCTTTTAAATCGGGATTTTTACGACGCGCGCGATTATAGATTGAATAAAGTTTACTTTTGTTCTGATCAAATACAATGGTAATTTCTTCTTCGGCGCGCACACCACCGGTGCGTGACTTATTTTTACGCTTAGTATCTTTCGCGATAGCATCATCAGATAATAAAGATTGTCTAACCTGCGTAATTTCACGTTGTGATAATTGTGTTTTTCCAACGCTAGTCGCATATTGACTGGCATTAACCCCCCCGCTGCCTTTACTCGCATTTGCAGTAAGCGCTGAAGTGTCAACACTTGCAACCTTAGTTGCTGATGATGACGTTGAATTAACCTTACCCCCAACCATCGCACTAACATCTGAGGTATCCATTAAATCGGCTAACTCATTACCTAATGCGAGTAAGCCGGTGTCAGCAGCTTTAGCGCGGGCTTTTTTCTGAACTTTAGTTAAAGGCTTTTTATCGGCTTTTTTCTTAGTGACTTTTTTAACCTTAGGCTTAGGCTTTATAATAGGTTTGGGCTTAGGTTTTGGCTTAACCACTTTAGGCTTAGGCTTTTCTTTTTTCTCAAGGATAAAATTGGCAATGCGTTCAGGCACCACAACTTTAGCCTGCCGATCAGGCTCGGGCACATCTATAGAAGACATCACAAGAGCAAACACCATTGCCACAGAAATAGTAATGGCAGCAATAAGTTTAAATTGCGAGTCACTTTTACCCTGCGGTTTCCAGCCTAGTGCGAGTTGTTCGTAGTAAACAGCAGACACTAGCTACTTTCTCCTGCTGCTGCTTTTTGCATTGCGGCAAAGGCAATTTTTGTATAATTAGCTTCACGACAGGTTGCCAGAATTTTTCGCAGTAATTCATAGGGAATATTTTCATCTCCCATAATGGTTACAGACTTACCCTGAATTTTGCCTTCTGCATTTTTCACAACTCGAGTTTTAGATGCTTGAAAGACGAGTTCTTTTTCAAGGCTGGCAATTAACTGTGAAGTATCCTGCATCACATTATTTATAATTGCGACTTCTCTGCCCTGCACTAAAATGCTGCGTTGGGTTACCGCAATAATCAATGTTTCTTTAGGCGCTTTAGTTGCAATAGAAGTCGGCAGGTTGATATCTTTTTTCTTTGGCAGTTGATGCACGCTTGATGAACTAACCAACAGGAAAAAAACCAGAATGGTAAATATATCCATTAATGAAACAAGATTTAGTGCAGGCTGCTTGCGCCGTGCGTGATGGCGCTCCATTCTTTTGGCTCGGCGAGATTTATTTAGCACTATTAATCTCTCCGCTGTTTGGTGTGTTTTCTATAGCAGTGCTAGCGTCTTCAAGTTCGGGGGCATCGCCAATTGATACATTTGGAAACAACTCTACCGTTTCAAGTTCGGTAACTTGTACTATATCGGCAGAGCGAACTCTATCCATTACTTTGATGAGTGTTTTGTAGTTTATTTTTGGTTCAAGCAATAAAGTTATGCTTTGCTCATCAGGAAATCGTGATTTAATTTCCACCAGAATATTAGTAAAATATTTCCAGTTGGTTTTTTCTTCTGTGCGCGGGAAGTATTTTATACGCCCTAAATTAGCATCTCTGATTTCAAAACTGTTTTTTCGGATAACAAGTTCGAGTTGTAACTTGATTTTCTCTTCCTGTTTTGCAATGGCATTTTTAGAAGGTAAATTAAGCTCTAGTACAGTTACACGTGAAAATACCGCCGTAATTAAAAGAAATGGAATTAATATAACCATTAAATTTAGAAAAGCCGTGATGTTTAATTCTACATCTTCACGTATATGGTTGCGTCTGACTAGTTTCATTCTATATCTCTTTTACTGTGACTCATTAATTTCAACGAAAAATATAAACGTCGTAAATAAAGTTTCAGAAAGTCTTAAAGACTAGTCTTTAGAAATCAGGTTTAAGCACTTAACGGCGGCCATTTCAATGTTATCAACCAGGCGTGCGGTTTTTGTGACTAGATATGAATGAATAAGAATCAGTGGAATGGCTGCAACCAGACCAAATGCGGTGGTGTTCATCGCAACAGAAATACTGGCTGAAAGTAAATCGGCTTTTTCTGCAGGGTCAGCTGAGGCGACTGCGGTAAAAGCATCGATTAAACCAATAATGGTACCTAATAAGCCGAGTAAGGTTGCAATATTTGCATAGGTAGCCAGATAGTGAGTTCGCTGTTCAAGCTCCGGCATAACCTCCATCATACCCTCTTCCATTGCTGACTCTATACTCGCGCGAGGTGAGTTGCTGTGCTTTCGCGCAAAGCCATAATTAAGCATCGTAGATAAAGGAGTTTTAACCGATTCGGTTAATTTCATAGCACGGGCATAATCTTCAGCCTTCAGCATTGGCACCAGTTGCTCCCAGACTTTTTTAGTTTTACCCTGAGTTTTAGCGATGTAGATAAATCGCTCAATTGCAATGGCTAAACCGACGGCCAGTACAACCAGTATGATATACATAAAAGCACCACCGTCTTGAAAAAAGCCTACAAAACCCATGATATTCCCCTTTAAATAAATTTTTGCCATTCTATAGTTATTTATAGAATCGGCAAACTATTAATTAATATTTAGCTGATATTTAGCCGATATTTAGCTGTTATAGAACTGATTTAACTAGCTATCTACGTCATTATTTTTAAAAAATGCGATGGTCTTCATAAATACAGATGAATCATCAACTGATTTATTATCAAGCTCCACGCTCATTACTTCTGGCTTTTTACCATTAAATTCTTCATCAATTTTATCCAGAACAAGCTTACGTAGCGACCGGTACTCATCAAGACGAATATGGTTTTGATAATACTCTTTTGATAAATCTCTTAGTTTTGCGGAATAGCTAATATCACTCATCACCATCACCTCAGTTCTCTTAAAATTCTAAACCCGGTGGCTTCATCAGCCGAGCCTTTATGGTTGTTGCTTGTGTTAATATCACAGTTTTCCATACTTTGCTTAAAGGAGCCACCGACTGCAACCAGTTTTCGGCCTTTATCATAAACCCACTCCTGAACATTGCCTACATAATTAACCAGCCCCCAGCTGTTTTGTTTACCAATGGTGGTATTAATGAGCTTGCCACCTTTCTGGATACCGCGAGTGCTTAATTTACAGTTTCTATTCGCATCGAGTTTTTTACGACGTGATTTGGCAGCATATTGCCACTCTGTCTTTGTGGGCAATCTGTATTTTTGTCCCGTCTGCTTACTAATCCATTTAAGATATTTCTTGACTGTTTTTAATGTAATTTTAGAAGCAGGCAGCTTTGTATCACTATTTTTAATTGCCGAGCAACTTTGTGTTTTTTTGCAAAACAGATTAATCTCTTTTATCGAGGTTTCATATTTACCAATCGCAAAAGATTTGATTTTTCGGTTACCAGGAATAACAACTAAAACCGGACCTTTCCCTGCGTCTTTAATTTTGTCTTTACATATCGCCCGTTTGCCGCGCGAACCTAAGCCTGCAATTGACTGGTCGCAGGGATCACGCGACTGAATTTGAATAGCGGCTAACACCTTATTCGATTTAAAAATTCTTAAACTATGTTTTTTTGCTTCTCTTGCACGTTCTGGAAACGCTTTGCCCGTTTGCTTTATGCAAGCTGCTAGAGAATTGATAAGCTTATTTTTTAAACCACTATAACGTTTCGGGTCAAGATCTCGAAGTTTATTTATGGCGGTTTCAAAGTTACGCATATTAAGACGTCCCTGACATTTCAATTGCGTATTAGCATTATTTAAAGCCACGTCAAACTGTTCAACATTTTTTTGCTTAGTCGCCTTTTTCTGTTGCTTTAAACTTTGCGTCTTTTGCCGAGCAAGCATATTTTCCTGATCCTGTTTAGCACGCTCTGCGCTGAGTTTTTTATTTCGCTCAATACTGGCAGCAATATTTTTTAATTTAAGATTAAGTGCATCATGGTTATCTGTATAGCGTTTTGCATTTTCGATTAAATGCTTAGCTCTACTATATTTATAGTTCTTTACCGAGACCGCAATTTCTTTTGTATATAAATTGTAAAGCTGATGTTTTTTCTCATCTACCCAGGGGTCTTCCCCTTTTGTTAAAATTGACAGGTCAGAAACATCTTTCCATGTAGAGTCTTCCCAGAAGTCAGTAAAGCTTGGGTTTTCTAAAAGCTTGACTAAATCCTCTTTATAAAAGTCGATTTTTATTTTAAGTTCGAGTTCATTTCGAATGTCAAATTCGGAATATGGATCTATTGAATTATCCTGTATAAATAAGAAATAACCAGTAATAACCACCGATAATAATAGAGCAAAAACGGTTGCCAATCGATTGGTCGCTTTAAGCTTAGGTAAAGTTGCATCCATAAACTTATCAACGCTTTCCATTCTATCTTCGCGTCTAAATGAAATGGCTTTTTCGATGGCCTTCCATTGGTGTTTTTTAATATTTGTGATGCGTTTTGGTTTTAATTTTTGTCTTTCAGCCTCGTCTGCAGGCACTTTATTGTAAGGGTGTGAGCCAGTAAATAGCTCATAGGCGACACATCCAAGCGCATAAATATCATCACGAACATCAGGCTCTTCACCTTCCAGCATTTCGAGGCTGGCATATGCAGGGGTTAACGCGCCTAAGTTACCCGCATCGAAAACGGTTTTGTCTTCCGGGTTATCATCAAGGTGTTCAACTTTTGAAACCGCACGCGCAATACCAAAATCAAAAACTTTTGCTAACCCGCGTTGCGTTACAAAAACATTACCCGGCTTGAAATCAGAGTGAATAATTTTTTCAGCATGTGCATGGGATAATGCTGAAGACATGCCCTTAATAATATTCCATGCATCGTCGGTTGGTAGCCCTGTGGATTTGTATTTACGAATTAATTGATCTAACGGCTCCCCGTCCATAAATTCCATGGTCATAAATACGGTGTCGCCATCGCGGTCAAAATCAAATACATTCACGATATTTGGGTGGGCAATTCTTTGAGACTTTCTCGATTCACGCTGTAAAGAAATAAACGCTTCCGGGTGCGCTTTAAACTCTTCACTCAATACTTTTATTGCAACATAGGGGTCTCTATCCTGTGCTTCAACTTTTAACAGGTCTTTGGCTTTGTAAACTATACCCATGCCACCTGCACCTAAAACGCTTTCCAGTACAAAACGTTCCTTTAAGATTCCGTGTTCACCAACTTCAACGGCCGATGCTAAAAACTGGCCGGTAGATAATGTTGGGTCACTACTGGCGGAGCTTTGATTTGAATCCTTTTGACTGGCTTTGGGTGTGACGCGTGTTTTATCGTCTGGTGGTGTAACTTTAGGATTAAACTGCGTTACATCTGGTCTGTTTGCACTGTTTTGTGCTGGTGTCTTTTGTACAGCTGGACGCTTAGCTGGAGTTTTAGGTGGTGCAACTCGCGTTTTATCAATATTGTTTTGTACGGGTTGCGCAGGTTTTCTTGGTGGTGCAACGCGGGTCTTATCTGGATTAATTTTCTTGGGATTTATATTTTTTGCAGGGGCAATTCGTGTCGCATCCTCTGCGTTTGGTTTTTTCGGACTTGTCATTTTTATTTTTGTTTTATCTGAGTCGTTATCACTCATATTGAATCACACTATTCCTGAAGATTAACCTGAGTTGAAAAAACTGCATCCGCTTCACCTTTCACTAAGATAACCGAAACATTATCATTTGCACCATTATCAAGTGCTTTTTGAATTAATGTATCGGTAGCTTCCTGTAATGGCAGGCTGCTTAATGTTTCATGTATCTCATCTTTAGAGACCATATTATAAAGGCCATCACTGCACAGTAAAAAAGTATCTCCCAGCTGCACACTAAAAACATTGATGTCGATATAAATATCCGGGCTAGCACCAATCGCGCGGGTTATAACATTTGAGTCGGGATGAACTTCGGCTTCTTCAGGGGTTAAAAAACCTTGTTGAACAAGTTCTTCAACCTGACTATGATCGCGTGACAATTGAAGAAAATCATTATTTCGCAAACGGTATAAACGTGAATCCCCTGCCCATAAACAAATACCAACATGACCTTTAATGGCTAAGGTAACTACCGTGCTCCCCAGCGTTCTGCCATCTAACATGATGTCGGCATATTCAAGTATTCGGTGGTTAACATCAATTAAGCGATCTTCTACGCTATCGACAAAATCATTCAGTGAAGTTTTATTAGTAACCTCTTCAAGTGATTTTACAATCATGTTGCTGGCAACATTACCGGCTTCATAACCACCCATACCATCGGCGACTGCCCACAGTTGTACTTCGGGCAATGAAATAATTGAATCTTCATTGACTTCCCTGACCATGCCCACATTGGTGTCCTGCGCTGAGTTCCAGCGAATTGGGCGCCTGATCGTTGTATCACTCATATAGCCGTTTCCAACTGTAAATTGTAAGGAATTTTCCAATCCCGTTGTTGCCACTGACCGTCCAGCATTGAAGCAATGCTGCCAATGGGCGGTAAACCCTGGCAGCTAAAAAGCATCGGGCTGATGAGTTGCGACCCTGATGTTTGCCATAAACTATAGCTTGATAAGCTAGAAGTTAAAGCCGCGTTTAGCATATAGGGCAATGCAGTTTTTATTTGTTCATCACTGCCATTTAATCCAAACAGCATGGGCCCCATTTCACCTAAATTAAAAGTGGGTTGATAGTTGTCTGTGCAACTCAAACTTATTTCATTTGCGGTTGCTACTAGTGCATCAGCATCAATACTTCCATCTAATGCAGACAGGCATTGTGCCTCTAATGCATCAAACCAGTTTTTCTGATCGAGCATAAACTTAACCGGATTAATATTCGGATCTAACTGTTTAACTAATGTAATCGGGAAGTAACGCCCTACACGGTCAACACTGGGCATTAATAAACCGGCCCACATATTATTATCAATAACTCCGGGAGACAAAACAAATCGCCAGATGGGGCTGGTTAAATATATATCCAACCAGTCTTCACTCATCTGCTCCTGTGAGCCGGAAATAAAATGCTGCAGCCATTCATCCCACGGCGTAATAAAGGATGAGTTTAAGTTACGAAAAATAAAATCACCATACGCCGGTAGTTTTCCGTAAAGTCCAGTTTGTAAATCAGAAATCATATATTTCTATCTCAAATTTTAGCTCTATCATTTAAGCCAGCTTCACTCTTAAATTGAAGACGGACATTTAAATGCGCCGAGCAAATTTTTATTGAACGGGTTATTAACACTCTTGGCTTTTATTAAAAATTGAATGCTATGGTGTTTTTTCGATATTTTGTTAGTACTTCTATTTCTGTCATCAACCAGTTCAGTAACAGTATAAGTCGCTAAATAAACATTAGACTTACGGGTTTTCTTAATCCGAGCATTGTCCTGTAATTTAAACCAGGCCCACGGCCCATCAAATGACTTTTCGTGACGATCTTCATTAACATCTTCAAACACAATACGCACGCGTTTGTTTTCATCTTCACCTGACCACTTTAAATTTTTCCAGAATTTTGGCCCATGATTATAAGTGATACGCTGGTTACCCACTTCAAGCAAAAAGCGTGCATCTTTTTTCTCCATTCGATACGGCTTTATCTGATATGAAAAACTCGGAATTTCAGGTTTTTTTCTAAAGAACACATTTTTAATAGTCAATGCGCGCTGTATTTGTTTTAGTGTTGCTCCGCTTAAACCGAGCGAGTGATTATCCACTACCCTGTTTGACCAGCCTTTACGTGTATTAATAAAGGGCTTAACCAATTCAAGATAAAACTTATCAATCGTACCCTGAGGTTTAAAAAATTCACTAAAATCAAATAGAGCCAACTCATTACTTGATGAACGCTTTAGAGGATAGCGCCCCGCTAATGCTTGTGAATAAACGCTATGCACCTGACTTTTCCATTCACTGTTTACATATTGGTGTGCAGATGAAAGTATAATCTTCCAGGTTTCATCCGAAATAGAAATTAACCAACGCTTAACCGGCTCCGGGGCTTTCTTTGAGAAGCTGCGCAAGGATGTAATGGCATTGCCCGAGCCACTCATGTAACGAGCTTTAGCAATTTCATAGGCCTTTTTATTGGGATCGGGAGCCACTGAAATTTCACCCAGAAAATCCTGCAGCTCCTGCATTTTTAATACAATCGATGTAATTGGTGCAGGTTTTTTATTGCTCTCTCTTAACAGAACATTTAAATCCCTGAACTGCTGATCAACTTTTGTACCTTTAAATTTATCGGCAAGAAAGCCTGTAACCGAACCGCCTTTACCTTCACCATGATCATCATTCATGTTTTGCATTAATTGTGATGATAATTGTGTATTGGTTGCGCTAACCTGCAAAATAGATAGCAGTGGAGAGTAAACTGGATCTGTGAAACTGGCGAGCACTTCGCCTGCCTGTTTTACGCTGTTAAATTTACTTATTTCAAGTGCGTTAAATACTTTTTTCCAGTGTGAAATATAATCCGCCATATACAGGCCTTTTACTTTATCACTGATTTCATTTAAATCTTCTTTTACAAAATCAACCCGTGCATTTTTATCGTCGGATAACACCCAGCGTTCATTTACGATATCTGCAATTACCGGCGAGTCAGTCGACAGGTCAATTGTTTCGTGACCTTCTTTGGTAAACATGTAAGGAATGAGCAACGCCTGCTCAACAGACGGTGTAATCGCGTAACTATCACGAACCGCTTCACCAAACATATTTAATACATCAATTTTTTGATTGAATTCGGGCTTAGTTCGAATTCGACTATAAATACGTTTATGCACTGGAACGCGCAATAAAGTATTGCGCGTTTGTTGAATCATTCGACTGTTTAGTTGCGAGGGCTCCAGGTCAAGATCCAGTAAAGCTTTTAAGTGAAGCTCCAGCTCTTTTCGTCGGGACGCTTCACCCTGCATGTTTTGCGTCCAGTCGGAGATAAACCAGTCAGAAATTAATTGTTTATCCATATATTCAGTTTTATAGAACATTAAGTAGGTTCTAAAACTGTTGTACAAATCACCGCCCTGATGACCTTTCTGAATTTGTTTTTCCAGATAATTTATAATGCGTGGCAAAAACAGCTCTTTTAATTGTGCTTCATAAGCCTCGTTTGCAGAGTCATCTACATTGCCATCGTATAAACCCATACCGGATAACCAGGGGTGCTCTTCCTGATCATAAACAATACTGGCCTTCGCCAATGCATTTAATGTTGGTAGCACAACTCGCAGGTCTTTATTCCATAAACTCAGGCGTTTATTTTCGGCATTAAATTCTGCGATGTAAGTTTCAACTTCTGACATAAACATATTATGTCGAGTCACACTGCCAGCCCAAACGGTTAATAATCCAATGGTTACAATGGCAATTCCAGCATAGGCACCACGCTGCGCCCATTTAATTAATGTTTCAAATTTACGATTAGAGCCAACCAGTTCTGACTCGGGAAAAATAACTTCGCGGAATAAATTACCCAGGAAGAAACTTTTCCCCTGCCCCTGTTGCAAGCCGGCATTGTCACGAGCAAAGCCAAAATTAGAAGACACCGCCGACATCATACGATCTATCGGCGTACCATCCTGAGTACCACTGGTAAAATAAATGCCGCGCAAATAGGGTTGGAACTGATAGCGATTTTTAACAAAGGTTTGCTTAACAAAACTATCAATAACCGATTTAAGATTTTCAACCTGTTGCGGAAAGCCTTGAATGGCAGCACGACGTTTTACATCTCGCTCGGAATGAATACGGGAAAGTTCGCGCGAATAAAGTCGCTCTAATAAATTATTATATTCTTTCTCTAAATACTCAAAGTCAGGGCTTTGTGATGGCTTGGGCGCATTAGGTAAAGTAGTACCCCAAACCTGCTCTCTTTCTTCTTTGCTTAAATCTTCAAAATATTCACTGAAGCCGGAGACTAAATCTGATTTTGTAAACATTAAATAGATGGGAAAACGAATTTCAAGTTTTTCCATTAACTCATCAATACGTGTTCGAATCGTTTTTGCATGCTGCACCCGCTCTTCTTCGGTTTGCAGTAAAAGGTCGTGAATACTGATTGCAATAATGGCACCGTTAATGGGACGGCGGCGACGATTCTTTTTAAGTAATTTAAGAAAGCCTTCCCATGCACTGCTGTCGACAACTTTATGACTGTCCTGCGTCGTATAGCGACCGGCTGTGTCAATTAAAACCGCTTCATTGGTAAACCACCAGTCACAGTTTCGTGTGCCACCGATGCCCTGTAAAGCTCCTTTGCCGAACTGTTCGGCCAGTGGAAAATCTAAACTGGAATTAACAAGTGCTGTAGTTTTACCCGAACCTGGCGGCCCTATAATAATGTACCAGGGTAATTCATAGAGCGCTTTCTTACTGCCCTTACCTTTAAATTTTAATTTTTTTAATGTCGACAACGCTTCTGAGAAACGCTGGTTCATCTGATGCATTTCTTCTGATGACTGATCGTCCGAGCCATCGAGCGTTAATGATTCCTGATTAGTTTCTAAATCACCCAGCAGTTCATCGTTATGTTTTTTGTCCATCAACTGAACACGTAAATTATTCAGCCCCCATAAAACCACCAGAACAATTATGGCGATTAATCGTGCGGTTGTGCTGCCTAATGGAGCAGAATTATCTTCGCCAAATTTTATCATTGGGCCCACAAACCAGACGAGGATAGAAATCGCCAATAAACCAATAAGAGAAATGACAATTTTATTTTTGAAAAATTCTATAATTTTTTTCATGTATGTTAACTGTTATTATTTTAATTTAAATTAATTACGCGGCATGCCGTATCGTGTAGTTTTTGACTTTATTCTTTTTCGGGTGTTTTACGAGCCACTGTACGCATATCGGTAATACTATCGAGCTGCTCAACTATGGGTGATGATGAATCGTACAACCAGCCCCTGAACCCCAGATAACTCAGCAATAAAACCGCACCTACAATACTGGCAATAACCCACATGGGAATATAGCTGGCAAGTGAATTACGCGTTCTTCCGAGCCCCTGCCAGTTTGGAGAAAGCGATCGTTCATACTCACCGCGTTGGCGTCTAACAATGGTAAACAGATCATCACGCATCTGTTCAATAATATCTCGTCCACGATGTATTACTCGATACTTTCCCTCAAAGCCGAGGCTTAAAAATATGTACATTAATTCAAGAATATATAAGTTTTCAGCCGGTTGTTCTTTCATACGATCTAAAATTAAAAAGAATTTTTCACCACCAGAAGTTTCATTGTGAAACACACTTAACAATGTTCTTTGCGGCCATGCGCTTTCACTGCCCCATGGAGTGTTAAGTACCGCTTCATCTAAAGCAGCACATACGGCATAGCGTGCAGATAAAACAATTTCAGGTTTTATACCGTTTTGTTTGGCCGTGCTTTCAAAGGTTTTTATTTCATTAACTAATCGTTGATGCAAACCGCCAACGTCTGGATGAGAAACTGAGGTGCGGGTTTTTTCAAATACCGCAATTAATGTTGATGCTGCATTTACCAGCGGATTGAGCCCACTGCTGGTACTAAAATAAGCATTAGTACCTGCATTATTAACTACCTGTGTTTGTTGAGGTTGATAAGCGGGCGCCGAAGGCTGTTGCATCGGCGCCGGTTGCACAGGTGCCTGCGGAGGCTGCTGCATTGGTGGCGGTTGTTGTGCACCACCTCGCCCGCCTGGCATGGGTCTTATAACAGTTCGATCACCATCAACTGATGGTTGCCTGAAAACTGTTTTGTCAGAATCATCTGATGACATAAGTGCTCCGTATCCTTTAAATGCGTAGATCTAAAATTAAATTTTTTCTAAATTTTTTCTAAATTATTTTGTTAGCATGACAATTATTATAAAAAATCTACTGACGAATCGCCCAGAACTCGATTTCAAGTCCGGGGAAGTCACCGCCGATATGCATAGCAAAACCACCCGAGTGTTTTAGCTCATTCCAGAAATCACTTTGTGGCTCTAATTGAAAATAAGTAAAACCGGAGTGATAAGGAATTTGACGCGGAGCAACAGGCAAAGGTTTTAAACCAATGCCGGGCATTGCCGCATTAACGAGCTGACGAATACGCTCTACCGGTCCAATTTTTATTTGTGCGGGTAAGTGAGCACGCAATGCTTCTTCCGGCACATCGGCACGCACGGATAAAATAAACATGGCGCTGCCAATAAGTGAACGATCGGGAATTTCTGCCACCCGAATGCCGTATTTTTTCTCAACCAGATTGAGTGAAATAGCCGACTGCTCGTAAACCATACTCAGGCCTTTTCTTAACTCAGACATAACCGGCATAAATGTAGTTTGCAGATCATCATGTAAGTAAGGCGGAAAATCAGGCGTACGTTTATTTTTGCTCACAAAGGTTGAAAGCTCCCCCACCATTTGCACTGATTCGGCAAACAGATCAACTGGATGCAGGCCATTCATTTTTGATAAATGATTCGCCATGGGCTCTAAGCGATTGATTAATTGCAACATCATATAATCTGCAATTTCAGCTGTGCCGCCACGATTGGTATCAGCCAATCTTCCGGCAATCGCTTCACCTCGATGATGTAACAGACCAACAACTTCAGATAAAAAACCCGCTAACTTTGAAGACTTTTTGCAGTCGAGGCAGGTAGCAATATAACTATCATCGAGCAAAACGTTTTTATCTTCTCTTGATTCTGCAATGCGAATTAATCCAATGCAGGCGTAGCCGCTTAAGTCATCGGTTTCTAACATTAAACGAAAACGTAACTTGCCGACATTTAATGCAATGTTATCGCCAGATTCATTTGAAACATCGCGGGTTTCCTGCTCAAAGCTATAATAGCGCGCTAAGCCCTGCGTATTCTCCTGCTCGATAACATCAACAGCGCCCGGGCGTTTTACCGGCACACAAATATAAACAATACTGTTATGTGTGTTTTCGGGTACTTCAAAAACCGGTGGGGCTTCATCAATGTCAGGAAAACTAAATGGCGTGCCATCGGGGAAAACGCCGTTGGCCTTCGTGATAGAAATTTTTCCTAGCGTGAGTAATTGCTGATCAATTTCAAAATCGTGCATTCCCCAGCCATAAGCGCCATAAGCCGAACACTTTCCCTGTAACAGTCGCTCAAAATAACGCTCCTGTTGCTGGAAGTGCTGGGGGTTAAGGAACATACCTTCAGACCAGACAACTTTACTATCTAATGACATTTTTAATTCGCCAGTTTTTAATTGTTTTTACAATTCATATAAATAATTAAATTTTACATTATCGACATGAATGCTATTTGTGTTTAGCTTTATTAAAGAGGAAAAAGCCTGTTTAAAATAATTCTTTTGCTTTATCAGCAGCACCCTGAGCTTCATCTGTTCCTGCTTTAGCTTTGCCGGCTTTATCTTTATAGCCGCTTCCATCATCGATTTCTTCTGCTATTTCTTCCTCAAAAATTAATTCATTTCCAGAAACCCGAATAGTTACTGAATTTCTAAAAACATTATTTGCGACTACAGGAATAATTAACTTATATTTAGATTCTTTGTATTCCAGAAATTCACCATACAGTGTGACGTAACGAGTTTTAGGCGATAACACAAAATGCTCTGTGCGAGTCTCACCTGGCTTAAAGTGTTTTAATTTGTGCATGGCAATCATATCTGCGCCAAGCACTTCTTCGCTGCGTTCATAAAGTTCGATGAAGTCGGCTTTTTTCATCATTTTTTTCGACTGTAATTCATACATCCGAATAAATAATGGAGAGGCTTTACCAAGCTCATCCGGATTAATGTCTGCATCGACAATAAAGTCAATTTGTAAATCGGTATCTAATCCAAAATAACCGCCTACTGCGCCGTTCATAGATTGGCATGCAGTTAGCCCCACTAAAAGCATCGTGAGTAAAATCGCCAATGGTGCGATTTTTAATGTGTTTAATAAATTCATATGCGCCCTGTTTTTAAGTATTTATTTAGTTTTATTCTGTTGTGTTTTGCGTGCAATGATTAATTGTTGCAACTGTTCTTCGTAAGCCTGTACAAATTCATCACCAAATAAGTATTGAAATGAGTTATCAATGTCGCCGGCTAACTCTTCATAGTATTCAAGATACGACTCCCAGTTTTTCGCCTTTTGGCTACCTGGAATAATCCCGGCTTTTTTCTGCTTAGTAAATCGCTGCTCTAATTGCTTAGGATCAAAACGTTCGATAACTCCTTTAAAGGCAGCGCGAATCCCTGCTAAAATGGCGACCTGATGCTCGGCAATGCCTTCAAAACTTTCCTTAACCGCTTCTACGGGTTTTTTATAAGCATTGCCCTGCTTGATAAACATGTTTTCCAGCGCATCATCAACATTGGCAGAAAACTTTAGTGGATTATTTTCGACCGGTTGTATCGTTGTCACGTTCATTCTGAATTCATTTTTAATTGAACTACGCGAGCCTAAAACCTGCATTAAACCACTCACCATTTCTCTAACCACTTCACCGACAACCTGATTTATCTGAGTGATTTCAGCATCGGCCAGGTTTTTATTATGTAAGCCCATGGCTTCTATAAGCGCGGTATCAACGCTAACTTCTGTTTTAACACCCCGTTGCTGTGCATTAATCTGTTGTTTTAAAGCATCAAGCTCAGATTGAATTTGTTGATTAGCCTGTTGCTGCGCTATGCCCGCTTCTACTTGCGGGCTAGCAGCTGGCGCCGACACTGCTGGTGCTGGTGCTGCTGGTGCCTGCACCACGGGTTGAGCTGGACTCGGCACCTGCGGTGGTGGGCTGGGTGTTGGCGCTACGGGCTGTGCAGAAACAGGTGCGGCAGCAGGCGCTGATGACATAAAATCATCATCCCAGTCATCAGGGATTCCACCCTGCTCAGGTGCAGCGCCTGGCCATGAAACCTGCTGGTTGAGTGGATCGGCCTGATCCGAATGTGTTGGACCGCCAAAAGGGTCACTGGCGGGAGTGGCCTGAAAAGGGTCAGCTCCACTGTTACCAAAGACAGAAGCTCCACCCTGTGATCCGCCCTGCGCTTTATCTAGCGCAGCTAATGGATCAGTTTCTTCTGCACTGGTACTAAATAATGAGTCAGCACTGGAGACATGGCCGCCACCAAATGGGCTGTCTCCAGCAGATGAAAAGTCACTGCCAGGCATAGGGCTGCCAAACATATCATTTGATGATGCGTCGGTTGCAAACGGATCTGCACCCATACTTTGCATTGATTCATTAATATCAACTGAAAACTCATAATCACCAAGCAAAAAACTACAGCCATTCACCAGTGGAAGCCTGCTGCCTTTGCCCATCGGCGTTACTGAACCATCAAAAAAAGTACCATTAGTACTTAAATCAGTGAGGTAATACTGATTGTTTTCAAAACTTACCTGACAGTGACAGGAAGAAAGAAAGCGTTCCGGGTCATCTAATATCCAGAGATTATCTTTGGCACGCCCTAAAGTGCCCCCTGATTCATCGAAAGTTTTCGAGGTTTCTGAAATACTCACCGACTCGGGTGCTTTGATAATGGTAATTACTATTGGCATTTATTACATCGTCCTGACAATCAACTAACCGTTATTATTACTTATAAAATATATTCGGGTGAATAATGACCCATAGTGCTAAGTTAAGTTTGCTTAATTCAATTCGTAATTTACTCAATCAGCTCAAGTATATACGATAATAGACTTTCAATTAGATGAACTTAACCCAACCCTTAAATCTTACCCATAGATTGCCCATCTTCCAAGTCTATGATGCCAATTCTTAATAATTTATTTAACTTGTGCTCATAAATCACCTAATCTCTTTACATAAGCTTTTCAATACTTTATAAATACAATGCTTAAAAACGCCAGCGAAGGCAAAACATTAGCGACCGCTAATAAAGCTATAAAAATTATAAACGAGTGAAGGAATAACAAAAAATGGCGTCTGAAGAAATAATACAGTTAGAAAGTTTGCTCTCACCTATCTCGGATGATAATCCGGTTGGCGATGACATTCGTAATGACCCTTCACCGATTTCTCCTTATTACACCATTAAAGATGCGCGTAATGCAGCTCGTGCTGCCGAACGCAATAATATGTTTGATGGTGACAGCAGTGAAGCCGATGATCAATGGCGAAAAATTATTGATCTGGCCCCCGATATTTTACAAAATCAGGCTAAAGATCTTGAAGTGGCCAGCTGGTATACCGAAGCATTAATTCGTCGCTATGGCTTTCAGGGCTTGCGCGATGGCTTTAAATTAATTCAGGGTTTAATCGATCAGTATTGGGATAATTTATACCCGCTTCCCGATGAAGACGGTGTTGAGACGCGTGTGGCTTCACTTACCGGTTTAAATGGCGAAGGCGCTGAAGGCGTTTTAATTGCCCCTATTCGTAATGTCGAGCTTACTCAGGGCAATGAACCCGGCCCCTTTAGTTTCTGGCGCTACCAGCAGGCACTCGATATTGAAAAAATTATCGATGAAGAAGCCAAAGCCGATAAAGCATCTAAATTAGGGTTTAGTAATGAAGATGTTGAGCGTGCCGTGTCAGAATCCAGTGAAGAATTTTTTGTTAATATTCGTGATGATGTAACAACCTGCATCGACACTTTTAGAGAGATTGGTACTAAACTCGATGAGTACTGCGGCATTAACGATGCGCCTCCGATTAGTAATATTATTAATATCTTAACTGACTGTCAGGGTGCAATTAATCATATTGGTAAATACAAAATACCATCAGACGATGTTGCAGATGCTGAAGGTGATTCAGCTGAAAATACAGGCGATTCAGCTGATGGCTCAGGCGCACCAGCTGCCCAGCAAGCTGGAGGCCCGGTGAAAACCCGCGCCGAAGCATTTAAAAAATTAATCGAAATATCTGAGTTTTTTCGCAAAACTGAACCTCATTCGCCAATTTCATATATACTTGAGCGTGCGGTAAAATGGGGTGACCTACCATTAGATGCCCTGATGAGAGAATTAATACCTGATTCTTCTTCAAGAGATTTTTACGGTTCATTAACCGGTGTTAAAACCGATGATGACGATTAATTGATAAAACGAATTCATAACACTTAAATTTATAAAATTATTCAACAATGATTTATACCAAAGAGGACTAAAGCCATGTCAGAAAGTATTCATGACAAACTAAAACGAGTAAGGAAGCCACGTGTTCACATTACCTACGATGTAGAGACCAATGGTGCAGTTCAAAACAAAGAAATTCCATTTGTAATGGGCGTAATGGGTGACTACTCCGGTGATAACACCGAGAATAAAAAAGCCCTGAAAGATCGCAAGTTCTCTCAAATCGACCGTGATAACTTCAACGAAGTGATGAACAATGTTGCCCCGCAGGCAAACATGAAGGTTGAAAATACGCTGGCCGGTGATGGCAGTGAAATGTCAGTTGAACTTGGCTTTAAAAGCATGGAAGACTTTGAACCACAAAACATTGTTGAAAAAGTTGATCCACTGAAAAAGTTAATGGAAACCCGTAATAAATTACGTGACCTGTTAACCAAAGCCGATCGCTCAGAAGATTTAGAAAACTTGTTAGAAGAAGTATTAAGCAGTTCAGACGCCCTCGCCTCTTTGTCAGGCGAACTGGGTTCAGATGATGAAAAGAAAGAAGGTGACGAATAATGAGCGATACAGAGCAAGAATCGCAGGGACAGGAAGCAGAAGCAGCGGAAGCGGTCAGTTTTCTTGAACAGGCTATCACGGCAACCAAACAAACATCACGTGATGAAACCGAAGAGCTATTAAAAACCTTAACCAAAGGTGCGCTGGATGGAACCGTAACCTGGGACAAAAATCTCAGCGTTACTATCAACAATGCCATAGCAGAAATTGATAAAGTCATGTCGAAGCAGTTATCTGCAATTATGCAGCACGAAAAATTTCAGAAACTGGAAGGTTCATGGCGTGGCGTTAATCATCTGATTATGAATTCTGAAACCAGCACTGATTTAAAAATTCGCATGATGAACATCAGCAAAAAAGAGCTGAGTAAAGATCTAGAAAAAGCCGTTGAGTTTGACCAGAGCCAGATCTTTAAGAAAATTTACGAAAGTGAATTTGGTACCGCCGGTGGTGAGCCTTATGCTGCGTTAATTGGTGACTTTGAATTCTCCGGGCATCCGGATGACTTAGATATGCTAACCAGCATGTCAAATGTTGCAGCGGCCGGTTTCTGCCCATTCATTTCAGCAGCCGATCCTAAAATGTTTGGCTTTGATAGCTTCACCGAATTATCTAAACCTCGCGATCTGGAAAAGATTTTCGATTCAGCAGAATACACAAAATGGCGTAGTTTCCGCGACAGCGAAGATTCACGTTTTGTAACTTTAACTATGCCCCGCGTATTAGCGCGCTTACCTTACGGCGCTGCAACTAAACCGGTAGAAGCCTTTAACTTTGAAGAAGCCGCACTTGATTCAGATGGTCGTCAGTTAGAAAGTGAACATGATGAGTATTGCTGGATGAATGCAGCCTATGCAATGGGCACTACACTTACCCAGTCTTATGCTGAATATGGCTGGTGCACAAGTATTCGTGGCGCAGAAGGCGGCGGTAAAGTTGAAGGCCTGCCTAGCCACACATTTGTTAGTGATGACGGTGATGTTGATGCGAAATGCCCAACTGAAATCGGTATCACAGACCGTCGCGAAGCAGAGCTAAGCAAGTTAGGTTTCTTACCTTTATGTCATTATAAAAACACCGATTACGCAGTATTTTTTGGTGCACAAACTACGCAGAAGCCAAAGAAATTTGATGACCCTGCTGCAACAGCTAACTCAGAAATTTCTGCTCGCCTTCCCTACATTATGGCAACATCTCGCATTGCGCATTTCTTAAAAGTTATGGCGCGTGACAAGATCGGCTCATTTATGGAAGCCGGTGATGCAGAAGAATGGCTCAACAGATGGATCTCGGGTTATGTTAATGCAAGCCCTGGTGCAAGTGCAGAAATGAAAGCGCGCTTCCCATTAGCTGAAGCCAACATTGAAGTTAAAGAAGTACCTGGCCAACCGGGTGTATATAGTGCGGTGGCCTATATGCGTCCGTGGTTACAAATGGAAGAACTAAGTGCTTCTATGCGTATGGTTGCGAGTATTCCTAAAGCAGGTTAATACTTTATACTATGCGTTATCAGAAACCGCATCTCGAAATAGATGCGGTTTCTGTTTCTTAAAAGAACCAAAATTAAATTCAAATCTTAAATTTAAAGCGGTAAATGAATGTCCAGGGATAAGTCGACAGATTCTTCAACCAGTAGTGAATCCAGTAATACGGCTTCAATTAGTCTGGATGAATTGTGCGAACAAACACCTTACATTACCCGCATCGAACAATTTATTGATGAAATAGATTATCTTAAAGCCCTCACCTACTGGCTTACTGAATTTACCCCCGTCCAAAGTTTAAAAGAACCTGAAGATATTATTGATGCAATACATCGCTCAATTTCCGATATTGATCATATGATTAATGATCAGGTTAATGTAATCATTCATCACCGGCATTTTCAACGTCTCGAATCTTCATGGCGTGGCCTGTGGTACTTAGCGGTACAGGCAGATGGCACCAAAAATATAAAAATAAAACTCTTTGATATCAAATGGGCAGAACTGGCACGCGACATGGCTCGCTCATTAGAATTTGATCAAAGCCAGCTTTTTCAAAAAGTTTACAGTGAAGAATATGGTACGCCTGGCGGCGAACCCTATGGCGTGTTAATTGGTGATTATGAAGTGAGTCATAAACCCTCAAAACGACATCGCCATGATGATTTAGCAACACTAGAAGGAATTGTTCAAGTTGCGGCCGCTGCATTTGCGCCTTTTATAACCGGCGCTGCACCCGAATTATTTGGCCTCGATGATTTTTCAACGCTAGGTAACCCGATTAATTTACACAGTATTTTTGCCCAGAAAGAATATATCAAATGGCGCGCCTTTCGAGATAAAAAAGACGCCCAGTTTGTAGGCTTAACCATGCCGCACATTTTAATGCGCCTGCCCTATCGTAAAACACCGGGCAGTTATAAAGGCATGTTTTTTTACGAACAGGTTTCAACACAGGGCCATGAAAATTATTGCTGGGGAAATGCGGCCTATGGTTTTGCTGCTATTTTAATCCGCGAGTTTGCAAATGTTGGCTGGTTTGGTCACATTCGAGGCGTACCGCGCAATCAGATTGGTGGCGGTTTATTAACCAACCTGCCTTGCGATGAATTTGAAACTGATGCACAGGACGTAGGTATAAAACCCGTAACCGATGTCATCATTACCGATATTCGCGAACGCGAGTTAAGCGACCTGGGTTTCGTGCCACTTTGCCAATGCTATGACACACCCTTCGCTGCATTTTATGGTAACCAGTCTGCACATAAACCTGCCAGACAATCGAGCCGTGAAGCTGAAGTGAACGCGCGTTTATCTGCAATGTTACAACATGTTTTATGTGGCGGTCGAATTTCACATTACATAAAAGTGATGATTAGAGACAAAGTGGGGTCGTTTACTACCGCCGAAGAATGTGAAGATTTTTTACGTGAGTGGTTATTTAAATACACAACCGGCCGTGAAGATTTAGAGTGGGAAGAACAGGCACGCTACCCGTTAAGAGAAGCTGCCGTTAGAGTAAAAGATCATCCGGAAAAACCCGGCGAATATGTTTGTGTAATTCATTTGCGCCCGCATTATCAATTAGACCACATGGTTTCAGAATTAGAACTGGTAACCGAACTTGCGCAATCCGCTTAAACTAACATGCATAAAAATAACTAAAAAATATGGCACGATTAGATAAAAAGAAAAAGCTGCGGCCTTCGATTTTAGATCGGTTAATTGATAACGATCCAAATAACAATACGGAAATTGATCCGGATCAGCATCAGAAATTAAAAGAGCTACGTAATAGTGTACGCCGTGATTTAGAAAATTTATTGAATACCCGTTTTAGAATGGTAGAGCCTGATGATGAGCTAAGCGAAATTCAATCATCACTATTAAATTATGGCTTACCCGATTTAGCTACCGTCAATATTTCTGATCAGGAAAGACGCAAAGAATTTATACAACATCTGGAAACCATATTAATTGAATATGAGCCCAGATTTAAATCAGTAAAAGTAAGATATATGGATAATTCAGACAACCTTGATCGTACCCTGCGATTTAGAATTGATGCAACATTGTATGCCGACCCGTCACCCGAAATGGTGGTGTTTGATTCTATTTTAGAACCGGTGACACGTAACGTAAATGTAGAGGAAACCAGTCATGGCTGATGAATTACTTCCCTACTACGAAAAAGAACTGGCTTATATTCGTCAGATGGGTTCTGAGTTTGCAGGCGAGCACCCTAAAATTGCAGGTCGTCTGGGCATTAATGCAGAGACGATTGAAGATCCGCATGTCTCGCGGTTAATTGAAGGCTTCGCATATTTAAATGCGCGCATTCAACATAAGCTCGACGATGATTTCCCCGAGTTAAGCGATGCATTATTAGATGTTTTATTTCCCCACTATCAGCGCCCTATTCCTTCATTCAGCATTGTGCAGTTTGTGGCCGACGAAGAAAAACTTGAAGCCACTTATAAGTTACCTGCAAACACACTGTTAGAAACCGAACAGTTTGGTGGTGAAACCTGCCGTTTTTCTGCCATTTATGAAACCCAGCTCTATCCGTTTAAATTAACCGAAGCGAGTTTAATTGGTCGACCTTTTACTACGCCGGGTTCAGACAATTTAAAAGGTGCGGGTGGCGTACTAAAACTTTCATTAAACACATTTAATGAAGACATTACATTTACCGAAAACAAACCCGGCAAACTGCGGTTTTATTTAAAAGGCCAGCCACAACATATAAACCCATTATACGAGTTATTATTAAACAGTTGTCAGGGTATTGTAATGGCAACATCTGAATCAGACCCTAAACCAGTTCGACTACCTGCGAATATTATTAAGCCTGTTGGCTTTGATATCGATGAAGGTTTACTGCCCTATCCTGAATCTTCGTTTATGGGCTACCGGCTATTAACCGAATATTTTTCTTTTCCAGAAAAATTTATGTTTATTGAACTCGATGGTTTCGCCGATAAAATTCCCGATGATGCAGAAGGCACACTGGAATTTTATATTTATTTGAATGAATCTGATGTAGAGCTGGAGCATAATATTTCAGTTGAAACTTTTCAGATGGGGTGCTCGCCGGCAGTCAATTTATTCGAACATCGAACCGACCCTATTAAACTCGATCACACGACGACAGAGTATCAAATTATCCCTGATGCACGTAGACCGATCGGCTATGAAATTTATTCAATTGATAAAGTTACCGCGTCAACCTCTGCTGGCGATAAAGAAACCTACTTGCCTATTTACGGCACTAACCACGAAAGTCATGACCAGGAAAATCATGCCTACTGGTTTTCACAACGTCGCAATGCAAAGATGGGAACGTATTTAAGAGATGACGGCACAGATGTATTTTTAAGTTTGGTTGATTTATATTTTAACCCCAACAATCCCGATGATAGAACCTTAAGCATTCAGTCAACCTGCAGCAACCGTGACCAGCCGGCAAAGTTGCCGTTTTCTGCCGATCAGCCACGCTTACAATGTGTTGATAGTGCGCCGCCGTGTAAACACATTCGTTGTGTCACACAACCCACTTCAACGGTGCGCCCATCAATGCGTAATAACGCACGCTGGCGCTTAATTTCACATTTAAGCTTAAATCATCTTTCTATTACCGGCAGAGATGATGCAACAAAAGCCTTAAAAGAAATTTTACGTTTATATGATTTTAAAGAGTCATCCGTTAACCGGGCGCAAATAGAATCCATCACCAGTGTTAGCACGCGGGCTATTAGCGCACCCTTAACCATCGATGGTCACACCGCATTATGTAGAGGCATTGAAATAGAAATAGAATTAAATGATTCGCAACTCAGTGGCAGCAGCAGTTATTTATTTGCAACTGTGCTCGAACATTTTTTTGCACTGTATTGTTCATTAAATTCATTTACCCGTGTTTTAGTTAAACTTAAAAGCAAAGAAGGTTACCTTAAAAAATGTCCACCAAGGGCTGGCGAAAAAATACTTCTATAACCCGTAAGGTTAGCGAAGCCCCATTTGAGTTTCAGTTTCTACAGGCAGTTCGCCTGCTGGAAAGATCGGCGGTGTTTGAAAAAGAAAGTTCGCAATCTAATATTGCCAGCAATCCGATTGCTAAATTCACACCGCCGGCTAGTGAGTCTGTACGCTTTATATCGAACCAGTCTCTGGCATTTCCATCTTCTGAAGTAGAAGAAATTCAACGCATAGATAAACGCTCGGGCAGTGCCCAATGGCAAATGGTGGTTAACCTGATGGGTTTAACCGGCGCTGTCGGTGTTTTGCCTTACCATTACACCGAATTGATTTTAAAGCGTCAAAAGTTAAAAGATCATACAATGGAACATTTTTTTGATCTGTTTAATCACCGCACACTTTCATTATTTTTTCAGGCATCCGTAAAATATAATCTACCCCTGCATTATGAGCGAAACAGATTACACAGTGGAATAAAAAATCAGCATGAGCCACAAACCCGTGCATTGTTATCTTTGATTGGGATGGGTACAGAAGGTTTAGCTAATCGTTTACACACCAAAGATGAATCATTAATATTTTACAGTGGCTTGTTTACTCAAAAAGTTAGAACCGCTACCGGCTTAAAGCAAATCCTGCGCTCGCACTTTAATATTCCTGTCAACATAAATCAGTTTGTAGGTCAGTGGCAGGAGTTGATTGATGATGTACGGACTAAACTTCCAGACTTTAACAACCCAACCGGCAGAAATGTATGTCTGGGCCGCTCTGCGATGCTAGGTAAAAAAGGCTGGTTTGCGCAGGGAAAAATTCATGTAATACTTGGGCCATTAAATAAAAAACAATTATCGACATTTGCACCGGGCACCACCGCATTAAAAGCATTGAATGAATTAGTTAGAATGTATGTCGGCATGGAAAACGAATATGAATTTATTATTCGGGTTAAGAAAAGTGATATACCCGAAAAAATACAATTAGGTGAAAAAGAACCCGCCATTATGGGCTGGAACACCTGGCTTTCGAACAAGCCGGCTGATTTTGAAGACAGAAATAAAACGCTGGATATTTCAGTATCATCAGCACGCTTAGGCTAAAACCAGAATTTCAAATTAAATAACAACATAATTAGTTAAATAGAAGAAAAGGAACCAATATGATAACCATCGACTTAAAATCATTAGTAGGAAAGCTTAATGATTCATGCCGCACCGCACTAGAAGGTGCGGCGGGTGTTTGTATGGCTCGCACCCATTACAATATTGAAATTGAACACTGGTTGTTAAAATTACTGGAACTGCCCGATAGTGACATTACTGCCCTGCTGGAAAAGTTTGAAATTAATCCGGGCAAGTTAATGGAAGACATTAATAAAGAACTGGATAAAATTAAATCTGGCAATACCCGCGCCCCTGCACTTTCACCCACTGTTGTTGATTTAGCAAAAAATGCATGGATGTTAGCTTCAGTAGAATACCAGCACCCACAAGCAACATCGGCACATATTTTAGCCGCACTTATGCTGGATGAAAGTTTGCGTCGCTCTACTCAAATTACTTCGGGTGAATTAAATAAAATTGCACCGGAATCTTTACGTGCAGTTTTACCGAGCATTGTGGGCAGTACATCTGAATCTGTTTCTGCGGGTGTTGGCGATACATCATCATCAAGTGGTGCTGCACCAGCTTCAGGCCCAACCAGTACACCGTCATTAGATAAATTCACAATCAACTTAACCGCCGATGCAAAAAACGGCAAGATTGATGCGGTGCTTGGGCGCGATGAAGAAGTTAGACAGATCATAGATATTTTAACAAGACGTCGTCAAAACAATCCAATTTTAACCGGTGAAGCCGGTGTGGGTAAAACCGCAGTAGTTGAAGGCTTTGCCCTGCGCATTGCATCCGGCGATGTGCCCGACACTTTAAAAGGCGTTTCGGTTCGCAGTTTAGATTTAGGTTTATTGCAGGCGGGCGCAAGTGTTAAAGGTGAATTTGAAAATCGCTTAAAGTCTGTAATAGCAGAGGTAAAAGCCTCACCCGAACCGATAATTATGTTTATAGATGAAGCCCACACATTAATCGGTGCCGGTGGAAAAGAGGGTCAGGGTGATGCGGCCAATTTATTAAAGCCTGCGCTAGCGCGTGGTGAGTTACGCACCATTGCGGCAACCACCTGGGCGGAGTATAAAAAATATTTTGAACGCGACCCTGCCCTCACCCGTCGTTTTCAGGTGGTAAAAATTGAAGAGCCGGATGAAATTAAAGCCATCAATATGATGCGCTCAATTTCAGTCATGCTGGCAAACCATCATGGCGTGCGCATTATGGATGAAGCGATTATTGATTCAGTAAAATTATCCAGTCGCTACATTACCGCCCGCCAATTACCGGATAAATCGGTGAGTTTACTAGACACCGCCTGCGCCCGGGTTTCATTAAGTCAAAGCACAACGCCTGCCGCAATTGAAGACACGCGCAGACAAATTACACAACACGAAACCAACATCATTTCACTGGAACGTGAAAATGCCACGCTGGGAAATTGTGATGAACGAATTGCAGAAATAAATGCTGAACGCGAGCAGTTAGAAAGTGAATTAGAAATTCAAACGGCGCAGTGGGAAAAAGAAAAAGCCGTGGTCAATGAAATTCATGAATTACAGGGAAAAATTGAAAGTGATTTTCATGCTCAGGCATTATCAGATGAAGCCTTAAAAGAAGATGGTGCTCCACAAAAGCTGGATGATGCTGAACGCGAAAGCATTAAGGCAGACCTGCATAAAAAAATGGATGAGTTAACCGAATTGCAGGGCGAAGAACCATTAATTCAGGTGAACGTAGATAGCCAGGCTATTGCTGAAGTTGTCGCTAACTGGACGGGTATTCCCGTAGGTAAAATGGTTTCGGATGAAATCAATAGTGTGCTCGATCTTAAAAATGTTTTAGGCGAAAGAGTTATCGGCCAAAAACACGGACTTGAAGCCATTGCCCAGGCGATTCGAACATCACGCGCAGGCTTAACCGATCCAAGAAAACCGATTGGTGTATTCTTTTTAGTAGGGTCAAGTGGTGTCGGAAAAACTGAAACCGCCCTCGCCCTCGCGGATGTTTTATACGGCGGCGAACAAAACATTACCACCATTAATATGTCCGAATTTAAAGAAGAACATAAAGTGTCAATGTTATTAGGCTCGCCTCCGGGTTATGTTGGCTTTGGCGAAGGTGGCGTGTTAACCGAAGCGGTGCGTAAAAAACCTTATAGCATTGTGTTGTTAGATGAAATGGAAAAAGCCCATCCGGGCGTGCAGGATATTTTCTATAACCTGCTGGATAAAGGCACGATTAAAGATGGTGAAGGCCGGGATATAGATTTTCGCAACACGGTCATTATTATGACGTCTAATGCCGGTGAAGAACATATACGCGCCATGTGTGCTGCCGGTGAAGAACTGCCGGAACCAGAAGTACTGCTGGATAACTTCCGCCCGCAATTGCTGCAATATTTTAAACCGGCGTTTCTGGGCAGAACCACGGTCATCCCCTACTACCCGTTAAGTGATGAAGATTTATTAAAAATTTGCAAAATCAATATGAACCGCATCGATAAACGCATTAAAGAGCATTACGGTGCTGAGTTTAGTTATGATGAAGATTTAATGCTACATATTGTAGCGCGCAGTCAGGAAGTTGATACGGGTGCGAGAAATATTGAAAACATACTCACCCGCACAATGCTGCCGGAAATGGCGGCTGAATGTTTGGGTAGAATGGCAGCTAATGAGCCGATTACCAAAATTCATGTCAGCGTGAATGATGAGGGTGGGTTTGGGTATGAGATTAGCTAAAAGCTAATTATAAGCCGTTTAATAAAGCTCGGGATGCGCTACACAGTAATGTCAATCCCGAATGCTTTTATCCGCAATCCAGTGATTTAGTTTTTTCTAGAGTTTAGTATATTTAAAACAATTACTTAACACGTATATCTAAACCAGTTTATTACCTTTCAGCATATTAAAACAAACTGTGCAACACCCACAAACAACCACATCAGCTCTATAAAAAACAGCTAAAATAATTAGACTTAATTCAATGAAATTAAAGACAATTTTCGTTACACTACAGTTCATATTCAGTTTTAAGAAATCAGGTTCAGGGAAGTCATGCTAATAAATAGCCAGTTAGTCAAAGATCATTTCGGCCAGTACTACAAAATTCAAACCAGCAAAGATAAACCTGCACCAGGCGCATTAGAATCCGAGCTATTTCGCAGCAACTCCCAGGCAAAATCATTTATTGATAATCTTAAAGCACCGGTGAGTTTCTGGTCGAAAATATATCATTCAGAATCGCTTATAGCCGAAACCGTTTTAAATAATAATCACCTGAAGACACAGGTCGCTGAACTGTTCCACAAAGGCAAAATCAAAGCCTTTAAAATAGACGTTCCCTCATTATCTGAACATCCACCAGAAAAAAGAACGGTGCAGGATGGCAGTAAAAA
>Ga0316205_10000337_pt1 | contig 95868 bp, 102 predicted proteins | sample 3monthpyrite_MG_FD_204941 | JGI IMG/M metagenome (GOLD analysis project Ga0316205, IMG submission 204941) | Microbial mat bacterial communities from mineral coupon in-situ incubated in ocean water Damariscotta River, Maine, United States -... | ecosystem: Environmental > Aquatic > Marine >... | reverse complement strand
TCCGTGTCGAAGGGGTCTGGCGCCCCCGGTTCCGCCGTGACGGCGGGGGGTGGGAAACGCGCTGCTATCATCTGTTGGCGGCGCGCTGGGCGCTGATCGACGGGGCCGGAATGACGCATCTGTTCGGTGAGGGGCCTGTGCGCGCTGCCAGTGCCGGGGACAAGCCGCGGGCCGCCTCAGGCAACGGCGCCTGAGCGCACGGCATTGCATTCGGAAAAGATGCAGCCACCCAGAAAGGTGCCTTCCACCGTGTTGCCGCCGTGATGGCCACCCCCGCCAAACCCCGCGACTTCGCCCGCCGCAAACAGGCCGGGGACGGCAATGCCATCAGCCCCGATCATCTGGCTGTCGAGATTGGTTTGACAACACCCCTCCCGGCAGATTTGCCACGCAAGTCGCCTGCCGTGCAATGCATGTGAGGGTGCTTCTTCGCCACGCTCGAATGCGAACCGCGCGACCGTCGCACGTTCAAAACCAGGACCGAAGCGCGGGTCGCCTGCGCCCCGTTCATTGAAGGCTGGTACACCGCCGCGCGCCGCCATTGCGCGTTGCGGCATAGTTGCCCATCGACGACGAAAGGACCGTCGCTGAAGGGCTGGAATCTCAAAGCACTTAACCCGACCATCAAGCCGGGGGAACGCCACTCAGCGGGGCTGTGAGGGCGTCTTTAGCGGGGGCTTGTGAGTGGACCTCGCGTATCGCCGGGAGAGCGGGAAGCGCCATCATCTTTCATACTACAAAGGCCAGAACACGAGAATCGCGGGGATGGACACCGCAACCACGATCACTTCGAGCGGCAAGCCAATCCGCCAGTAGTCGCCGAACTGATAGCCGCCCGGGCCAAGGATCAGCGTGTTGTTCTTGTGTCCGATGGGGGTGAGGAAGGCCGATGACGCCGCAACGGCCACAGCCATCAGGAACGGGTCGGGCGACACGCCGAGGGTTTGCGCCATCTGAATGCCGACAGGCGCGGCGACGATGGTGGTGGCGGTGTTGTTGAGAACGTCCGACAGGCTCATCGTGACAACCATCAGGACAGTCAGCACGGCCCATGCGGGCATGCCATCGGTCAGGGAAACCAGCCAGCCCGCGATCAATTCCGTGCCGCCCGAGCTTTCGAGCGCGGCACCCAGCGGGATCATCGACCCAAGCAGGACAATCACGGGCCATTCAATGTGGGTATAAAGCTCGCTCAGGGGGACGATCCTGGACAGGACATACGCCACGACGACGAGGCCCAGTGCGACGGGCAGGTATAGCAACCCGACACTGGCGGCGGCGACCGCACCTGCAAACAGGCCAATGGCCAGCCAGACCTTTTTGTCGTCGGTCACGGCCAGACCGCGTTCAGCCAGGGGCAGTGCGCCCAGCCACTGTGTCACATCCGTGCCGGTGTCGCGTGGCACCAGCAGTAGCAGGATATCGCCTGCGCGCACTTCGGTTTTGCGTATCTGTTTGGTGATCCGATGGCCGCCACGCGAAATGCCCATCAGCACGGTCGCACGCCGCCAGCTGAGGCCGACAGATTGTGCCGTGCGCCCGATCAGGCGCGATTGATCCGTTACCACAACTTCAATAATTTCAACGCCTTCTCCGGCGGCCTTCAACTGGTCTTCGCGCTTGGTCTCGGCCACGGCAAGGCTCAGTGCGGCGCGGAACTCATCCAGCGCGTCCGGCGTCGCCTCAAGGACCAGCGCATCGCCTGCGCGCAACGTATCGTTGCGGGCCCGGCCATAGCGGCGTTTGCCGTCGCGGATCAGTCCGATGACAGCCACGTCGGCCTTTTCGGCGTCTTCGTCCAATTCGCCCAAACGCGTTCCGATCAGTTTGGAATCGTCGGGCACCGTCAGTTCGGCGATATATTCCGAGAGCGCATGTTGGCTGTCATCCGCATCCTGACGGGCCGGAATCAGCCGCCAGCCGACAACGGCCACAAATAACAGCCCCGCGATGGCCGCGATTCCCCCGACGGGCGCAAAGTCGAACATTCGGAATGGTTCGCCCAGGCTGTCCTGTCGAATGGTGGCGATGATAATGTTGGGAGGGGTGCCGATCAGGGTCGCCATGCCGCCCAGGATCGTGGCAAAGCTAAGCGGCATCAGGCTGAGGCCGGGACTGCGCCCGGCCTTGCGCGCGGTCTGCATATCGACCGGCATGAGCAGCGCAAGTGCGGCGACATTGTTCATGAAGGCCGACAGCACGCCGCCGATGGCCCCCATCAGTGCAATGTGACTGCCAAGGCTGCGGCTGGAGTCCACCAGTGTGCGTGTGATCAGAAAGACCGCACCCGAGCGCACCAGCCCGGCGGAAACCACCAGCACCAGCGCCACGACCAGCGTGGCCGGGTGGCCAAAGCCTGAAAACGCCTCGGCGCTTGGCACGACACCCAGCACGACTGCGACCATGAGGGAGGTGAAGGCGACGATATCATAGCGAAACCGCCCCCACAGGAGCAGGCCGAACACCGCGCCAAAGAGGGAAAACAGGATGATTTGATCACTGGTCATGACCGCGCAGGATAGGCGCGCGCCCTGTGCAACGCCAGCCACTAATTGGACGCGTGGGTGGGGGCCAGCCAACGGTGCCTTGTGTCTCCCCCGCGGTTTGTCCGGTGAAAAGAAGGGGATCGGATCGCCGGGCGCGCGATGCGACTTGCCCCGGATGGCGGCCTTGTCCTATAGCAGCGCGGCGCATACACATCGCCATCTCGCAGATGACAGGAGGCAGCCATGGCAGGCCACAGCAAATGGGCAAATATCCAGCACCGCAAGGGGCGTCAGGACAAGATCCGGGCCAAGCTGTTTTCGAAACTGTCCAAGGAAATCACGATTGCCGCCAAGATGGGCGATCCTGACCCCGACAAGAACCCGCGCCTGCGACTGGCCGTGAAGGAGGCCAAATCCCAATCCATGCCCAAGGACAACATTGACCGCGCGATCAAGAAGTCGCTTGCAGGCGAGGGCGAGGATTACGAGGAAATCCGCTATGAGGGCTACGGCCCCAACGGCGTCGCGGTGATCGTCGAAGCGATGACCGACAACCGCAATCGCACGGCATCCAACGTGCGCTCGACCTTTACCAAGAACGGTGGCAATCTGGGCGAGACAGGCAGCGTCGGTTTCATGTTCGAGCGCAAGGGCACGGTGAACTATCCGGCCGACGCGGGTGACAGCGAAACCGTCATGATGGCCGCCATCGAGGCCGGGGCAGAAGACGTTGAATCCGGTGAGGATGGTCACACGATCTGGTGTGCGGACACGGATCTGAACGACGTATCAAATGCGCTTGAGGCTGAATTGGGTGAATCCGAGTCCACCAAGCTGGTGTGGCGCCCGACAACCACAACCGAGATGGACCTTGAAGGCATGCTCAAGCTGATGAAGCTTATGGATGCGCTTGAGGATGATGACGACGTTCAGCAGGTCACCACCAATTTCGAGGCCAGCGACGCGGTTATGGCACAGTTGGAAGACGAATAATCCGGGCGGTTTGCGGACCTGCCCAAAAACACGAAAAATGCCGCCCCGGCTGTCCGGCGCGGCGTTTTTTGTGCGTGTTCAGAAGAAAAGTTGACGTGCCGCCCGGCTCCAGCTTGCGCAGGGGGCACTCTGTGACGTCGGTGTCTGGCGGCGCAATCTGCGCATCAGCCCTTTCAGATCGTTGAGGCGGGTGCGTGCGGCATTGCCGCCCGCACGGCTTTGTACCGACAGAATCTTTTCCTGCGTTTGCAGGGCGGCCTCGATCAGTTCGAGATCCTGCAGTGTCAGATCAACGCTGTGTGTCTCGTCGAGCATCGGATTTCATCCTTGTTGTCATTGACCAGCATACGGGTTCTTGGGTGTTACGCTAATCATCTATGATCAGATCACCGTGATACCCAGTGCTGGTGTCATTTTTTGGCAAGACATCGCCGTTTTTGCGGCGTCTGGTGCATATACGAGATGGGTCTGTGGATTGCTCTGTCTGTTTTTGCATGGCTGATGTGCAAAAATCATATGGCCTGAGAATGACTTGCGAGCGGACCTTGCATCACCTACTGAGGCCGATGCAGTGCTCAGGGCGGTCAGGATGGCTTCTTTTTTACCCGGTTTTGTCCTTTCGTTTTCGTTGATCCTCGCGATTGGTGCGCAGAATGCTTTTGTTCTGCGTCAGGGGTTGCGGCGCGAGCATGTGTTCTGGGTCTGTCTGACCTGTGGGCTGACCGATGGCATTCTGATCGTTTCCGGAGTTGTCGGTTTCGGCGCGCTGGCGCAGGCGGTGCCGTGGTTTGAACCTGTCATGCGCTATGGGGGGGCGGCGTTTTTGCTATGGTACGGCTGGTTGAATGCCCGCTCGGCGTGGCGTGGCGGCGCGGTGCTGGAGACAAGCGGAGCAGAAACGAAAAGCCTGCGTCAAGCGATTCTGACGCTGCTGGCACTGACGTTTCTGAACCCACATGTCTATCTGGATACCGTCGTGCTGATCGGGTCGATTTCATCGCAATACGACGACAGGGTGTTGTTCGGCGCAGGCGCGTCCCTTGCCAGTGTCACTTTTTTCTTTGCGCTGGGCTATGGCGCGCGCCTGCTGTCACCGCTGTTTGCCAACCCGCGCGCGTGGCAGGTGCTGGACGGCGTCATCGCGCTGACCATGTGGGCCATCGCGTTGAAACTGCTCTACCTTTGAGGGCGCTGAACGGGCTTGCAAGCCTGCCCGCAAGACCGCATTGATTGCCCATGCAAACCGGTGAGCCGAAACCCCTGACAGGAATATTCTGGATGCTGGTGACCGGCTTTTGCTTTGTCGCCGTCACCGCGCTGGTCAAATACATGGGGCCGCGCGTGCCCCCGGCAGAGGCGGCGTTTCTGCGCTATCTGCTGGGTCTGGGGTTTCTGCTGCCCATGCTGCCTGCGGTGCGTGCCGCCCACCTGACCGCACGCCAGTGGCGGCTGTTCACGCTGCGCGGGGCGTTCCATTCGGGGGGCGTGATCCTGTGGTTTTATGCGATGACGCGCATCCCTATCGCCGAAGTCACCGCGATGAACTACCTCGCGCCGGTCTATGTGAGCATCGGTGCGGCGCTGTTTCTGGGCGAAAGGCTGGCGCTGCGCCGGATCGCGGCCATTGCCGTGGCGCTGATCGGGACGGCCGTCATTCTGCGGCCCGGGTTCCGGGTGGTCGAGCCGGGGCATATCGCGATGCTGTTCTGCGCGGTGGTCTTTGCCGGATCCTACCTGCTGGCCAAGATCCTGGCGGATGAGGTGAAACCGGCGGTTGTTGTCTTTATGCTGTCCATTTTTGTGACCATCGGGCTGGCGCCGTTCGCGCTGGCGGATTGGGTGACGCCCACATGGGGCGATCTGGGGCTGCTGTTCGCGGTGGCCAGCTTTGCGACCGCCGGGCACTATACGATGACCATGGCCTTTGCTGCGGCACCGGTCACGGTGACCCAGCCCATCACATTCCTGCAACTGGTCTGGGCCGTCGCGCTGGGCGCGCTGGTCTTTGCCGAGCCGGTGGACATCTGGGTCATCCTTGGCGGCGGACTGATCCTTGCGTCGATCACGTTCATCACCTGGCGCGAAGCGGTGCTGAAACGACGCCCCATCACGCCGCCGGCACCGGCGACCAAGGTCTGATTTTTTATTGATTGACGGATCAATAAAAAACCGCCACGTTTTTCTGCGATGTGAAACGAGGGGTCAGATGTGCCAAAACTGGGAATGGAACCGATCCGGCGCGCCGCGCTGGTCGAGGCAACGATCGCCGAAATCGGTGCTGCCGGATCACTGGATGTCACCGTTGGTCAGATCGCCCGGCGGGCAGGCATGTCCACAGCCCTTGCGCACCACTATTTCGGCGGCAAGGACCAGATCTTTCTCGCCGCGATGCGCCAGATCCTGCGCGACTTCGGGCGCGAGGTGGTGGCGGGCCTGCACGCCGCACGCAACCCGCGGGCCCGCGCCGAGGCGCTGATCGCGGCCAGTTTTGCGCCGTCCTGCTTTGCGCCTGCGACGGTCAGTGCATGGATGATGCTTTACGCACAGGCCACCACCCATCCTGAAACCCACCGTCTGCTGCATCTGTATCAGCGGCGGTTGCGCACCAACCTGACGCATGCGCTGCGCCCGCTCAGCGCGGACCCGCGCGGCCATGCAGAGACGCTGGGCGCGCTGATCGACGGGCTTTACCTGCGTGCCGCCCTGTCACCCGATGACACGGTCGCGCAGGCGCGCGCCACAGCGCAGCACGCCCTCGATACCTTGATCGGACCCCGACAATGAGCGCGCCCAACATCCTGATTTTCATGGTCGATCAGCTCAACGGCACCCTGTTTCCGGACGGGCCCGCCGACTGGCTGCATGCGCCCAACCTCAAGAAACTGGCCGCCCGCTCGACCCGGTTTGCCAATTGCTATACCGCGTCGCCACTGTGCGCGCCGGGGCGCGCGGCATTCATGTCCGGGCAATTGCCCTTTGCCACCGGGGTTTATGACAATGCGGCAGAATTCGCCTCAAGCATCCCCACCTACGCGCACCACCTGCGCCGCGCGGGCTATCAGACGTGCCTCTCGGGCAAGATGCATTTCGTCGGCCCCGACCAGATGCACGGTTTCGAGGAACGGCTGACCACCGACATCTATCCGGCCGATTTCGGCTGGACGCCGGATTACCGCAAACCCGGCGAGCGGATCGACTGGTGGTATCACAACATGGGGTCCGTGACGGGCGCGGGCGTGGCCGAAATTTCCAACCAGATGGAGTATGACGACGCGGTTGCGTACCACGCGACGCGCAAGGTCTATGATCTGGCGCGCGGCCATGACGCGCGGCCATGGTGCCTGACGGTCAGCTTTACCCATCCGCACGACCCTTACGTGGCGCGCCGCAAATACTGGGATCTTTACGAGGACTGCGCGCACCTGATGCCAACTGTCGCGCCTATCCCGTACGAGGATCAGGACGCCCATTCCAAACGCATCTTTGATGCCAACGACTGGCGCAGCTTTGACATCACGGACGACGACGTGCGCCGGTCGCGCCGCGCCTATTTCGCCAATATCTCCTATCTCGACGACAAGATCGGCGAAGTGATGCAGGCGCTTGAGGCGACGCGGCAAGAGGCGGTGATCCTGTTCGTGTCCGATCACGGCGATATGCTGGGCGAGCGGGGGTTGTGGTTCAAGATGTCCTTCTATGAAGGCTCCGCACGGGTGCCGATGATGATCGCAAGCCCTGACATGACGCCGGGGCTGGTCACCGACCCGGTCAGCAATATCGACGTGTGCCCGACGCTTTGTGAGCTTGCAGGCGTGGACATGTCCGACGTCGCACCCTGGACCACGGGCCAAAGCCTCGTGCCGCAGGGGCAGGGGGTAGATCGCGCGGAACCGGTCGCCATGGAATACACCGCCGAAGGCTCCTATGCCCCGATGGTGTCGCTGCGCTATGGCAAGTGGAAATACAACCGCTGCGCGCTGGACCCTGACCAGCTGTTCGACCTCGACGCGGACCCGCACGAGTTGACCAACCTCGCAGACGTGCCCGCCCATCAGGGCACGCTGACCCAACTCAGGGCCAAGTCCGAAGCCCGCTGGGACCTTGATCGCTTTGACGCGGACGTGCGCGCCAGCCAGGCGCGGCGCTGGGTGGTCTACGAGGCGCTGCGGCAGGGGGGGTACTACCCGTGGGACTACCAGCCGCTGCAAAAAGCGTCCGAACAATACATGCGCAACCACATGGACCTCAACACCGTCGAAGAAAACCAGCGCTTTCCCAGAGGCGAATGATCTTCTTCTGACCGGAAATACCACCGCCGGAGGCGAAAATGACCTATCCAACCCAACCCACCGCCAGCCATTTCATCGACGGCAAATACGTCGAGGATGACGCAGGCACGCCCATCGACGTGATCTATCCCGCAAGCGGGGAAGTGATCGGCCGGGTGTATTCGGCGACACCGGCGATCATTGATCAGGCCCTTGCATCGGCACGCGCCGCCCAAGGCGCTTGGGCGGCCATGACCGGCACCGAACGGGGCCGCGTGCTGCGCCGCGCCGCGGACATCATGCGGGAACGCAACCACGACCTGTCGGTGCTGGAAACCTATGACACCGGCAAACCCTATCAGGAAACCTCCGTGGTTGATGCCACCAGCGGCGCGGACGCGCTGGAATATTTCGGCGGCATGGCGGCGACCCTGACCGGCGAACATATCCAGCTGGGCGCGGACTGGGTCTATACCCGCCGCGAACCGCTGGGTGTCTGCGTCGGCATTGGTGCCTGGAACTACCCCACCCAGATCGCCAGCTGGAAGGGCGCGCCGGCGCTGGCTTGTGGGAACACGATGGTGTTCAAACCCTCCGAAACCACGCCGCTCTGTGCGCTGAAAGTGGCCGAAATCCTGCACGAGGCAGGCGCGCCTGCGGGCGTTTACAACGTCATTCAGGGGCTGGGCGATGTGGGCGCGGCGCTGGTCGCGGACGACCGGGTCGACAAGGTGTCGCTGACCGGCTCGGTCCCCACAGGGCGCAAGGTCTATGCGGCGGCGGCGGCGGGCATCAAGCACGTGACGATGGAACTGGGCGGCAAGTCCCCGATGATCGTGTTCGAGGACGCGGATGTGGAAAACGCGGTCTCCGGCGCGATTCTGGGCAATTTCTATTCCTCGGGGCAGGTCTGTTCCAACGGCACCCGCGTCTTTGTGCACAAGGCCATCAAGGAGGCGTTTCTGACCCGTCTCGCCGAACGTCTGAGGGGCGCTGTGATCGGCGATCCGCAGGATCCGGCCACCTCCTTCGGCCCGATGGTGTCCGCGCGCCAGGTTGGCATCGTCGAGGGCTATATCGCCAAGGGACAGGGCGAAGGTGCGCGACTGATCTCGGGCGGCAAGCGGCTGGCGCGTGATGGTTTCTACATCGAACCGACCGTCTTTGCCGACGTCACCGACGACATGACCATCGCGCGCGAAGAGATTTTCGGCCCCGTCATGGCCGTGCTTGATTTCGAGGACGAGGCGGATGTGATGGCGCGCGCCAATGCCACCGAATTCGGGCTGGCGGCGGGCGTGTTCACCCGCGATCTGACCCGTGCGCACCGCGTCGCCGCCGGGTTTCAGGCGGGCACCTGTTACATCAACACCTATAACGATGCGCCGGTCGAAGCGCCCTTTGGCGGGTCCAAACTGTCCGGTGTGGGGCGCGAGAATTCAAAGGCGGCGATCAACCATTACAGCCAGTTGAAGTCGGTCTATGTGCGCATGGGCGATCTGGAGGCTCCGTTTTGAGGGGTCGGGACGCCTTTTTTGGCACGCGCCCGCCCACCCACCCCGCGCGCCAAAAAAGGCGGGAGAGGCGTGCCGCGTTGCGCGCGTTGGCGGATGAGGGATTTTTGCTGAGAGGTGCTTGAGGGATCAGAGTGATCCTCAAGTCACCGCGTCGAGAGTGGGTGCGATTCTCCAAAGCCTCAAGGACAAGCCGCGCGATGCGCGGTGCTGCGCATCCTTGACCCTTTGCAGAATCACGAAAGGTGAGAGATGGAAGCGGATTTCGTGATTGTAGGGGCCGGCAGCGCCGGATGCGCGGTGGCCTATCGGCTCGCCGAGGCGGGCCAGTCGGTGCTGGTCATCGAACATGGCGGCACCGATGCGGGCCCCTTTATCCAGATGCCTGCGGCCCTGTCCTATCCGATGAACATGAAGCGCTATGACTGGGGTTACAGCTCCGAGCCTGAACCGCATCTGGGCGGCCGTCGCCTTGCCTGTCCGCGCGGCAAGGTCATCGGCGGGTCATCCTCGATCAACGGCATGGTCTATGTGCGCGGCCATGCGATGGATTTCGACCATTGGGCCGAGGCGGGTGCCGATGGCTGGGCCTATGCCGACGTGCTGCCCTATTTCAAACGGATGGAGACATGGGACGATGCGGGCCATGGCGGCGATCCTGCGTGGCGCGGCAGCGACGGCCCGCTGCATGTGATGCGCGGCCCACGCGCCAATCCGCTGTTTCATGCCTTTGTCGAGGCCGGGCGACAGGCGGGATACGAGGTGACCGACGACTATAACGGGCAAAAGCAGGAAGGTTTTGGCCCGTTCGAGCAGACGGTTTACAAGGGGCGGCGCTGGTCGGCAGCCAATGCCTATCTGCGCTCCGCCCTGAAACGCCCCAATTGCGATCTGATCCGGGGTCTGGTCGCGCGGGTGGTGATCGAGGACGGGCGCGCCACAGGCGTGGTCCTTGCGGGCGGTCAGATCGTGCGCGCACGGCGTGAGGTGATTTTGGCCGCGTCCTCCATCAACTCGCCCAAGCTGCTGATGCTGTCGGGAATCGGCCCCGCCGCGCATCTGGCCGAACACGGCATCGACGTGGTGGCGGACCGCCCCGGCGTCGGCGCCAACCTGCAGGATCATCTTGAGCTTTATATCCAGATGGCCTCGAAACAGCCCATCACGCTTTACAGGCACTGGAACCTTGTGTCCAAGGCGATGATCGGGGCGCAGTGGCTGTTCACGGGCACCGGCCTTGGGGCCTCCAACCAATTCGAAAGCTGCGCCTTCATCCGCTCTCGGGCCGGGGTGCCATATCCCGACATCCAGTACCATTTCCTGCCCATCGCCGTGCGCTATGATGGCAAGGTAGCCGCCGAGGGGCACGGCTTTCAGGCGCATACCGGGCCAATGCGCTCACCCTCGCGCGGGGCGGTGACATTGCGCTCGACCAACGCGGCGGACGATCCGGTGATCCGGTTCAACTACATGAGCACCGATCAGGACTGGGAGGATTTCCGCCGCTGCATCCGCCTGACGCGCGAGATTTTCGCGCAAGAGGCCTTTGCGCCCTATGTCAAACACGAGATCCAGCCCGGTGCCGCCGCCCACAGCGATGCGGCACTTGACGATTTCATCCGCGAACACGCCGAAAGCGCCTATCACCCCTGTGGCACCTGCCGGATGGGGCACCGCGATGACAGGTCTGCGGTGGTGGACCCGCAGGGCCGCGTCATTGGTGTCGATGGCTTGCGGGTGGTGGACAGTTCGGTGTTTCCCCGGATCACCAATGGCAACCTCAACGCGCCCTCGATCATGACGGGCGAAAAGATGAGCGATCATATCCTGGGCAAGGCCCCTCTGGCGCGCAGCAATGACGCGCCCTGGATACATCCCGAATGGGAGACCGCGCAGCGTTAACAAAGCCGCGCGATTGCGTTTGATTTCCGAACCGCGCGCGTCCACGTTAACGAAATGTTAAGAATTTGTTCCGCCCTTGTTCTGATCTGCGCCGGTCTGCCCGTCTGGGCGGAAATCACCGGGCGCATCCGTGTCATTGATGGCGACACATTTGACGTTGGCCAGACGCGGGTGCGCCTTTACGCCATTGACGCCCCCGAACAGGACCAGTCCTGCCTGACGCAACAGGGGGCCGCCTTTGCCTGCGGGCAATGGGCCAGCGCGCAGGTCGCGGCGCGGTTCGGCGGCGCGCGGGCCACCTGCACGCGGATCGAAATCGACCGCTATGGGCGCACCGTGGCAAAATGCCGGGCACGCGGGGTCGACATGGGGCAGGAGATCGTGGCGCAGGGCTGGGCCTTTGCCTATCGCCGCTACGGCATGGATTACGATCTGGATGAAAAGACGGCCTATGTGGCGGATCGGGGTCTGCACGGATACCGCGTCCAGTCGCCCGCCGCGTTCAGGAAAAACCGCGCCACGGGCCGTATTTCGGCGGATCCGGCGTGTCGGATCAAGGGCAACATCTCGAAAAGCGGACGCATCTATCATCTGCCCGGGCAGGAATTCTATGAACAGACCATGATCAATACCGACCGTGGCGAGCGCTGGTTCTGTTCGGTCACGGATGCCCGCAAGGCCGGCTGGCGACCGGCGCGGCGTTAACGCACCGTATACGGCAACACACCTCGCAGGTCAGGATCGACCGATAGTTGCCGTTCCAGCGGCGGGACCGAGCGTTGGTGACACTCCTTGCGCTCGCAAATGCGACAGGAAATCCCGATCGGTTCGAACGCGGCATCCCGGCTGATGTCGAGCCCGTCGGCAAATACCAGTTGCGGCGCATGTTTGACTTCGCACCCCAGCGCGATGGCAAAGCGACGCACCGGCGCGCCGAACCGCCCGCCGGTTTTCGACACATCGCGCGCCAGACTGACATAGCGTGCACCATCCGGCGTTTCGGCAAGCTGGCGCAGGAACTGGCCCGGCTGTTCGAACGCGCGGTGCACGTTCCACAAGGGGCAGGCCCCGCCAAAGCGCGCAAATTGCAACCGCGTGGCCGAATGGCGTTTGGTGATCGTGCCCGCCTGATCGACACGCACGAAAAAGAACGGGATGCCCTTGGCCCCGGGCCGTTGCAGGGTGGACAGACGATGACAGACCTGCTCGATGGACGCCCCGAACCCGGTGGCGAGTTGTTCCAGATCATGGCGCGTGGATTGGGCGGCCTCGAGGAAAGAGGCATAGGGCATCAGCGCCGCCCCGGCGAAATAGTTGGCAAGACCGATCTTGGCGATGGCGCGCGCCTCGTCGGAATGAAAGCGGGCCAGATCAAGGGTGGCGTCCAGCAGCGCGTTCTGGCGCAGCAGCGCGACTTGCAAGAGCAACTGGAAGGTCTGGCTTTGATGGGCGGCGCGGGTCGAGATGACCAGTGTTCCCGCCCCGGCGTCAAAGCGGCGCAAGGTGTCGCTGTCTTCGAAACTGACGTTGATCCCGGCGTTGGAGAGCGCCGAAACCGCCGCCAGACGGATGTTGCCGTGCCCGCCCTCGGCGGTGGCGAACCGTTCGGCCGCCCGGTCAACGGCGTCGATGTAGTTGTCGCAATAATGGAAAAAGTCGCGCACCTCTTCCCAGGGTGACGGGCGCAACCGGGCGTCTTCGCGCCCCAGTGCCTCGTCCAGCGATGCCAGGCGTTCGTGGGTCTGGCGATAGGCGCGGTGCAGATCGAGAAACGCGTGGGCCAGAGCCGGGGCGTTGGACGCCACAAGGCGCAGATCGGCGAGCGGCGGCATATCCGCGGCAAAGACCGGGTCGGCCAGCGCCTCGCGCATGTCCGAAACGAGCCGTGTCCCGTCGCCCGCGCTGAGTTCGGTGACATCCAGCCCGAATTCTTGTGCGAGGCTCAGGACGACGGATGTGCTGACGGGCCGGTTGTTGTTTTCCATCTGGTTCAGATAGGGCAGGGACACGCCCAGCTTGGCGGCAAAGTCCTTTTGCGTGAGGCTGACGCGTGTGCGCACTTCGCGCAGCTTGGCGCCGGCGTAGAGTTTGGGACTGGCCATTCGACTCCTGCCTTTGCGGATTTGCAGTGCGCTCACGCTAGGTTTGCAAATCTGCGGACGCAACCCTCAGGCGAGGGTCAGACGCCGTTCGCGGCGATACACGCCCGCGATGGCCATCAAGGCGCAGATGCCGGTTGTCACCATGATCAGCAGCAACGGGTACGCGCCCGTTTCGGGTGTAAGTAGGAACCCGGCAAGTGCCGACAGGGCCGCACCGCCACCGATCATGATCGCACCACCAAGGCCCGAGGCCGTGCCTGCCAGATGCGGGCGCACCGATAACATGCCCGCCGTTGCGTTCGGGATCACAAGGCCGTTGCCAAGGCCGACAAAGGTCATCATGCCGAAAAAGCTGAACGGGCTGCCAAAGCCAGCCACGAAGATCGCAAGCGATATGGACGTGCCGACCGCATTCGCGATGCAGCCCCAAAGGACCAGCCTGTTCACACCAAACGTGGTCGCGTATCGCCCGGACAGGAAGTTGCCGACAAAGTATCCGACGGCTGGCGCGCCAAAGAAAAAGCCAAGCTCGGACGGGCCCATGCCAAACACGACGGTGCCCACGAACGGGGCGCCTCCCAGGTAGGCAAAAAAGGAACCCGAGCAAAACGCCGCTGCCAGCGAATAGCCCCAAAAGCGGGGAGAGCGGAGCAATTCGGGATATTCCCTAAACTGCCCGATCAGGCTTTTGGAGGATTTTTGCGCCGTTTCACCAAGGTCGGAGTAAACCAGCCACATCATCAGTCCACCCGTGGCAAAGAAGAACCAGAAGACCGATTTCCAGCCAAATGCTTCGTCCAGAAGGCCGCCGAGGCCGGGCGAGATCATCGGCACCACGGCCATTCCCATGGTCACATAGCCGATCATCGACGCCGAATGGTCCTGATCGTAGAGGTCGCGGATCACCGCGCGGCTGAGTACCATTGCCACGGCTACCACGGCCTGACTCATGCGAAAGACCAGAAACACCTGGGCATTGGGTGCATAGATGCACCCCAGTGTCGCCAGCATGAACAGGCCGATGCCCCACATCAGCACCTTGCGCCGCCCGACATTGTCCGAAATCGGGCCGATGATCGTCTGCATGACGGCAGACATCGCCAGATACAGGGCCACCGACAGTTGCATGACGCTGTAATCGGTTTCGAAATATGCCGTCATGTTCGGCAGGCTGGGCAGGAACATGTTCATGACCATCGCCGACACCCCGGCCAGCAGGATCAGCGTCGAAATATGTGGCGGAGTGGAGCGGTCCAGGAACCGGACCTTGGGGCGGTTGTCCATGGCTAGGGAGTTAGGATGGCATAACTGAACTGTCCAGTGCAGTTTTGCACGGGCACGTGTGCTTTGCAGATTAGCAGTTTGCAAGGCCGCGCCAGAAAAGACTTTGCAAATATTCCAAAAGCCCATTCACGTGGCCCCTTCGGCCTTGTATGCTGGTGCAAAATGACCAGCGGGGACAGCATGAACGATATCCTGACCGAATTGGAATCGCGGCGCGCGAATGCGCGCATGGGCGGTGGGCAAAAGCGTGTCGATGCACAGCACGTGCGCGGCAAGCTGACGGCGCGCGAACGCATCGAGTTGCTGCTGGACGAAGGGTCGTTCGAAGAATTCGACATGTTCGTCACCCATCGCTGCACTGATTTCGGTATGGAAAAGCAAAAACCCGCAGGCGACGGTGTCGTCACCGGATGGGGGACCATCAACGGGCGTATGGTTTATGTGTTCAGTCAGGATTTCACGGTGCTGGGCGGGTCGGTGTCGGCCACCCATGCCTCCAAGATCTGCAAGATCATGGACATGGCGATGGACAATGGCGCCCCTGTGGTTGGCATCAACGATTCAGGCGGTGCGCGCATCCAGGAGGGGGTCGACAGTCTGGCGGGCTACGGCGAGGTTTTCCAGCGCAATATCAGGGCCAGCGGCGTGGTGCCCCAGATCAGCCTCATCATGGGCCCTTGTGCGGGCGGGGCTGTCTACAGCCCTGCGATGACCGACTTCATCTTCATGGTCAAGGACAGCTCGTACATGTTCGTGACCGGGCCGGATGTGGTCAAGACGGTCACCAACGAACAGGTCACCGCCGAAGAACTGGGTGGCGCCACGACCCACACACGCAAATCCAGCGTGGCGGACGCGGCCTTTGAAAACGATGTCGAGGCACTGGCCGAGGCCCGCCGCCTGATCGACTTCCTGCCGCTCAACAACCGCCAGAAACCACCCGTGCGCCCGTTCTTTGACGACCCGGCGCGCAACGAGACCAGCCTCGATACGCTGGTGCCTTCCAATCCCAACACGCCTTACGACATGAAGGAACTGATCGAAAAGTTGGCTGACGAAGGCGATTTCTATGAGTTGCAGGAGGAATTCGCGCGCAACATCATCACCGGGTTCATCCGCCTTGAGGGGCAGACCGTGGGCGTTGTGGCCAACCAGCCCATGGTGCTGGCCGGGGTTCTCGACATCGACAGTGCGCGCAAGGCGGCGCGTTTCGTGCGGTTCTGTGATTGTTTCGACATTCCGATCCTCACCCTGATCGACGTGCCCGGCTTTCTGCCCGGCACGGGCCAGGAATATGGCGGCGTGATCAAGCACGGGGCCAAACTGCTGTTCGCCTACGGCGAGGCGACGGTGCCCAAGGTGACGGTGATCACGCGCAAGGCGTATGGCGGGGCCTACGTGGTGATGTCGTCCAAACACCTGCGCGGCGATTTCAACTATGCCTGGCCCACGGCCGAGATTGCGGTGATGGGGGCCAGGGGCGCGACCGAGATCATTCACCGCGCCGACCTTGGGGATGCGGAAAAGACCGCAAAGCACACCAAGGATTACGAAGATCGTTTCGCCAACCCGTTCGTGGCCGCCGAGCGCGGGTTTATCGACGAAGTGATCCAGCCGCACAGCACGCGCAAACGGGTGGCGCGTGCGTTCGCGTCCTTGCGTACCAAGAACGTTCAGATGCCGTGGAAGAAGCACGACAATATTCCGTTGTGAATTGCTTCCACTTTTTGATTGGAGACCGTTATGCGCATTGCTTTCATTCCTCTGTTTCTGCTTTTGTTGGCGGCGCCCGCGGTCGCACAGCAAGAACGCGAGTGTCGGGGCAAGCAGGCCTTTGACCTTGGCGACGGTTCGTATGGGTGTCTGGAAGATGTCGGCACCTCGCAGATCACAACGACCACGACGCGCGACGACGGAGCGAGTTCGTCCGTGCGCAAGAACGAGACAGGAAGAATCGAAGTGCTGATGTTCGGGGCCTACAATGGGTCCAAACAGGTCACGGGGGCACGGATCAAGGCGATCTGCCAGACATTCCTGCCAAACCTGCGGGCGAAACTGCCGGACGCGAAATTCTATCGCATCGTCGTCGTGCTGATCTGGCCGCGCATCGAAAATCCTGGCGACTATGTGCCGAAATCGGATGCGAACATCGCAGTTCAACCGGGATTTTCCAGTGCGAAATGCCGCGGCGCAAAGTTTTTTGGCTGATGATGAGGCTGGGGGCAAATATCGGGTTTGAACTGCGGTCGCTGCCGGGCGACGCAGTCGCGGCGTTGTGGGCGAGCGAGGTGGGGCATGATTGATTTCCACCTGCTGTCCCAAGGCCCGCGCCCGGTCGCGCCCTTTTCCCATGCCGTGGAAACGGACGGCTGGGTCATTCTCACCGGACAGATGCCGACGGACCCGAATGCTCCCGACGCAGCCCTCCCGCAAGGCATCGAAGCGCAGACGCGGCGCGTCATGGACAACCTCGAAATCGTTCTGCGGGGCGTTGGCCTCGACCTGAGTCACGTCTTGCAATGCCGCGCCTACCTGACCGCGTTCGAGCGCGACTATGCGGCCTTCAACGAAACCTATCGGACCTATTTCCCCGCTGATCGCCGCCCCGCCCGCACCACCGTCGGGGTGACGGCACTGGCCGTGGGGGCGCTGGTTGAAATCGACTGCATTGCGCGGCGCACCCAATGAGCGACGGCTGGCATATCCTTGAAGAGGCGGGCGGCGTCACGCTGTGTCGCCATGTCCCGCCGCGCTTTGATGTTTCCGGCGTGACCGATCTGCCGCACGGGCGCCCCAAACGACTGGCCCACCAGATCCGGCAGGACCTGTGGCGCGCGCTGAAAGACCTTCGGGGGTTTTCGCCCGTTGTGCGGCTGGAGCCGACCGCGACCGGCTGGGCCGTCACTGCCGGCGGGCGGGTGATGGGCCGGATCAGACCGCAAGTCGAGACCCGGATAGATGCGGTGTTGAACGATGGCACCAAACGGGCCCGGTGGGTCAGATACGCGGGGACAAGCCAATGAGAACGTGGAAAAACCAGGCCTTTGTCGTCGCCCATGCCGACAGCGGCACGTTCGAGGGCGCGGGCCTGCGCCCGTTCTTTGAGTACCGCCCGTTGGGGATCAGCGAAGCCACGCAAGGCAGGTACGGTGCGCATGTGATCCGCGCCGTACCGGGCATGGAAAGCCCCGGCACGTGGCACAGCCATGAACTGGATTTCCAGATGGTCTATGTCACCAAAGGGTGGGTCGTGTTCGAATATGAGGGGCAGGGGGAACATACCCTGCGCGCCGGATCTTGCGTACTGCAACCCCCCGGAATCGTACACCGCGAGGTGCGCCATTCCGACGACATGGAACTGATCGAGATCACCTCGCCTGCCGCCTTTACAACGCAGGATGAAGGTGCAGAATGACGAACCGCCACATACATAGGCTGGCGAACAGGTTCGTGCGTTGGCATTCGATCACCCGCACAGCAGCCCCGGAGGGAGGAGCCCGGAACCGGAAACGGAACTGGGTCCGGGGCTGCGTTTTTCTGAGCGTTCTGGCCGCGCCTGTCGGGGCGCAGGACGTGCCGTCAGGCCAGTCCATAACCCTGCACGAAGTCCTGATTGACCAGGTGAATGCCGAAAGCTGGCTGCGGTTTCGTTTTCTTGCGCCGCAGATCGCGCGACGCGACGGAGATGTCACTTATGTCGAAGCGGAGGCGGATTTCGCGTATCTGTGCGAAACCGTGGTGCGTCCCTACATGCGCGAATATGACCTGACATCGGATGTGGTCGTGGTCGCGCTGATGGATCGCCCCGTGCCTTTCGGTCAGGCCGACGCGCAAGCCACACAGTTTATCGAAACCTTTCGTATTGCCGAAGATCGCTGCATCTGGGAGGCCTTTTGATGCAAAAAGACGTCACATTGTCACCTCCGGGCGTTGCGGCATTGAGGCCACAACCCGCGCAACTCGTTGCGATACCATTTCTTTTGAACCGGATTTCACGTATACGGCGATCAAGGGATCCCCAAGATCGCCTTACCTCGCAGGGGGCGTGCCCGTCGGTGCGCCCAAACATTGAATACAGGAGAGACAGATGTCGAAGAGCATCAAAGCGTTTGGCTTGGTTAGCCTCATGGTTCTGGTCGCAGCATGTGGCAACAACAACGAAGAGTTCGTTGTGGTTGATCCAGAGCCCATCAGCCAGGAACCGGTCCAGACGGGCAAATACAAGTAATTTCGACGGGCGGGCACAACAGCCCGCCCTGACCCCCCCGACCGCGGCGGGCAGCACATGCTGAAACATCGCGGATTTCCCGGACGTTTGCCGGGCACGGATTTCCAGTTCACAATCCGGCGTCCCAACCCAAAAGGGGTGACGCCGCTTGCCCGGCGCGAACGGTTTTCCGACCGTCGCCCGCCCGACAAACGGGCCGATGCGGCCTTTATGGCAGCGTTGTGGGCGCAGTTCGGGCCGGAGCCGTTCGAGCGTGGCAATCTGGATGCAGGTCGCCTGTCATGGTTGTTTGACCGCGAAGTGTTGCCTGCCACGGATCCCTTCGATGTCGCCGACTACGAAGCCCTGCTGGTCATTGACGAGGCCGCGGCGCGGGCCTCATTCCCGGATGCATTCGACGCTGGGGTGAGCCAATGATTCCCACAGTCATCGGCGCAAAACCGCCAAGGTATTCCCGTATTTGGCGAAGATTGGCTGAAAAACCGCTTGTGTCAAAATCGCGCTATACGGTGTGCGACACTGCGTGCGACGGTTTCATCACGTCGGCAGTTCCCCAGAACTATCCTGTCGACCAATACCATTTCCGTACCCCTTCCCCTGGCGGGCAGCAGATGCATTCAAGCACCCTGTTGCCTGCCTCTTTTTCGTGTTTCACCCTTGCGGCCCGGGCCCTCTCGTCCCGGTTGCATTCTGATCTGCAGGCGGTTTTTCGCCCGTCTCGGCGGGACTGTGCGCATCCCTTGCGTGCCGAAAGGGAACAATTGACCGTGGCGTATGTTGGCGTATTTGTTACGCACACGAGCAAAGGAAAAAAAACATGGGTTTCAAGCCAGTCATACTTGCGACAGTTGCGTCCATCGGCCTTGCGGCCTGCGGTGATACCGTGGCCGAGCGCGCCGTCATTGGCGGAGCGGTCGGCGCAGGTGCAGGTGCCGTCACCGGCGGCAGCATCGTCGGCGGCGCAGCCATCGGGGCGGCAGGCAACGTACTTGCCTGCGAACTGGAAAGCGTCAACTGCTGACCGGCTGACGCGCACCGCGTCACGCCAAACCACACATCATGAACGCCGTCGTGCCCTGCCGCACGGCGGCGTTTTGCATTTCAATTCCAATTCAAGTGAGGCCCAATGTTCACAAAGCTTCTGATCGCCAACCGGGGCGAAATCGCCTGCCGCGTCATCAAATCCGCACGCAAGATGGGCATCGCCACCGTCGCGATCTATTCCGATGCGGATGCACAGGCTTTGCATGTGCAGATGGCGGACGAAGCGGTGCATATCGGCCCCGCACCGGCCAACCAGTCCTATATCGTCATCGACAAGGTCATGGACGCGGTCAAATCGTCGGGCGCACAGGCCGTGCATCCCGGGTATGGCTTTTTGTCCGAAAACTCGAAATTCGCCAAGGCACTGGACCGTGCCGGTGTTGCCTTTGTCGGCCCTCCGGTTGGCGCCATCGAAAAGATGGGGGACAAGATCACATCGAAAAAGATCGCCCAGGAGGCAGGCGTCAGCACGGTGCCCGGCTATATGGGCCTGATTGCGGATGCCGACGAGGCGGTAAGGATTTCAAACGACGTGGGCTATCCGGTGATGCTCAAGGCCTCCGCCGGGGGCGGGGGCAAGGGAATGCGCATTGCCTGGAACGACGCAGAGGCGCGCGAGGGGTTCCAGTCGTCCAAGAACGAGGCGGCGAATTCCTTTGGTGACGACCGGATTTTCATCGAAAAGTTTGTCACCCAGCCCCGCCACATCGAAATCCAGGTGCTGTGTGACGCCCATGGCAACGGCATTTACCTGGGCGAACGCGAATGTTCGATCCAGCGTCGCAACCAGAAGGTTGTGGAAGAGGCCCCAAGCCCGTTTCTGGACGAGGCGACACGCCGCGCGATGGGCGAACAGGCTGTCGCATTGGCCAAGGCCGTTGGCTATGCCAGCGCGGGAACGGTCGAATTTATCGTTGACGGGTCCAGGAATTTCTACTTTCTCGAAATGAACACGCGGTTGCAGGTCGAACATCCGGTGACCGAGTTGATCACCGGTGTGGATCTTGTCGAACAGATGATCCGCGTTGCGGCTGGCGAACCTCTTGGCATTGCACAGGACGATGTCAAACTGACCGGCTGGGCCATCGAGAACCGGCTTTATGCCGAAGACCCGTACCGTGGTTTTCTGCCCTCGATCGGGCGTCTGACCCGCTATCGCCCGCCGATGGAGGTCGCGGCAGGGCCGCTGCTGGACACAGGCAAATGGCAAGGCGACGCGCCGACCGGACAGACGGCGGTGCGCAACGACACCGGGGTCTACGAGGGCGGCGAGATCAGCATGTATTACGATCCGATGATCGCCAAACTGTGCACATGGGGCCCGGACCGGGCCACCGCCATCGAGGCGATGCGCGTGGCGCTGGACAGCTTTGAGGTCGAGGGGATCGGCCATAACCTGCCGTTCCTCAGTGCCGTCATGGATCACCCGATCTTTATCAAGGGCGACATGACAACGGCTTTCATCGCCGAGCAATACCCGGACGGGTTTGACGGAGTCACCTTGCCGGATGCGGATCTTGCGCGTGTTGCCGCGGCCTGTTCGGCAATGCACCGTGTCGCCGAAATCCGCCGCGCGCGGGTGTCGGGCCGGATGGACAATCACGAACGCAAGGTGGGCGAGGACTGGAACGTGGCGTTGCAGGGCCAGTCCTTTGATGTGACCATTGATGCCGATCACGACGGCGCTTCGGTCACATTCGAGGATGGGGCGGTGTTGCGCGTTTCGGGCGCGTGGACTCCGGGTGATCAGTTGGCGCTGATGACGGTCGACAATGCTCCGCTTGTTCTGAAAGTCGGCAAGGTGTCGGGCGGGTTCCGCATTCGCACGCGCGGGGCGGACATGGTGGTGCATGTGCGCACGCCGCGGCAAGCCGAGCTGGCGCGTCTCATGCCGGTCAAGACGGCGCCGGACACGTCCAGGCTGTTGCTGTGCCCGATGCCGGGACTGGTTGTCAAACTGCACGTGGAAGCAGGAGAAGAGGTGCATGTCGGCCAGGCGCTGTGCACCATCGAAGCGATGAAAATGGAAAATATCCTGCGCGCCGAGCGCAAGGGGATCGTGTCCAAGGTCAACGTGGCAGAAGGCGACAGTCTGGCAGTTGACGAAGTCATTCTGGACTTCGAGTGAATGGGGAAACCGGCATAACGGGCTGGGTATCGGCCATTGACCCACGGGTCTGGCAGGCGGTTCTTGCCGGCCTGTTTGTCGCTGTGGGCTGGATTGTCAACGGCGCGCAGAACCGCGCGGATGCCCGCAGGTTGCGCCGCGAGCGGCGTGATGACGTGCAGCGCGCGCTGGTGGCCGAAATCAAACATTACCTCGAAGTTCTGGAAACCGAAGACGTCGATCTTGCCTGGGCGGCGATGCAGCCGCGTATTGCGCAGGGTTACGTACCGTTCTTGCCGAGCGAGGCCAATGACATGGTTTTCCAGTCGGTCCTCGGCAACATCCACATCCTGCCCAAATCCGTCATCGACCCGGTGGTCAAATACTACTCGCAGCTTAGGGCGATCGAGATGCAGATCGCGGATTCACGGCTGAGCGCGTTTGTGGACGGGACGGACAAGGACAGCCGGACACGGCGCGAAGCGGTCTATGAGGAATATCTGGGAATGAAGGTGCGTGCGCGGAAATATGCGCTCGCGGCACTTGCGGAAATGGGAGCGGATCCGGGGCCTAATAGCCCGGACGCGGCCCGTTCCGGCCAGCAATAGGGGGGGTAGAACGCTTGGTCGTATCAGCCATATCCGTACCTCTCGATGCGCGGTGGTCCAGACCGCTCCTGCATGTCATGAACATATGTTCTCACGCGCCATTTCGCAAGATGCGCGCCGATGCCAGACCGCAAGGCCTGTGTGATCGCAAACGATGCGGTCAACCATCGTCTTTGCCCCGGCGTTCGCGGATTTCGCGCTGCCGCACGGGCATTTTGTCAATTGTCCGGCTCAGTTCACGCACGTCCCACGGAAGCGGCTTGCGCAGCTTGACCCCGCCATCCTTGCCGATCAGCACCATCATAAAGCCGCGCGGGCGCAGTTTTGTGCGCAACGCGCTTTGCGCTGACGGGTCCGTATCGGTCAGAACAACCACGTCCCGCTCTTCCAGTTCTTCCACGCGGGCGTTCAGGTATTCCATTTGCAGACCGAAACTGGAATCGTTCGGACTGTCGGCAAAGACAACAATCGGGCGTTTTTCCCAGACAAATTGGCTCAAATCTTGCACATCACCCTCAAGGAAAATAGAGGGAGAGGGCGGCAAGTCCCCTTCGGCGGCGGCCAGTGACCCGCCCATAAGACCTGCAATAACAACGGGTAGTACGTATTTCATGTGCTCTCCTGATGTTCGATATGTAGCGGTTTTTTCAACGATTGCGACTGCCGGTCGCATCAATTTTAGCTTTAATCGCTCCGCAAGTCTCTGCATGTCAGTTTTGTGCCGCGTGCGCCTGCCAAAAGCATGCCGCCGCGCCCATAGGGCATCAAAAGAGGCACAGATGAAAGTCATTCTGCATATCGGGGCGCACCGCACCGCCAGCACCACACTCCAATCCTATGTGCGACGGCACGCAAAGGCGCTGCGCGACGACGGAATCGGGTTCTGGGGACCCGGCCGCACGCGCAAGGGGCTGTTCGCCGGCATTCAACCCACGCCCGGTTTCGGACCAGAGGCGGCATGCCGGGCGCGCGGGCGCATCCTGCTGCAGATGAAGCGGGCGCAGGCCAACCATGTCCACATGCTGTTGATCAGCGACGAAAACATGATGGGGTCGGTGCGCCTGAACCTGCGCACGGGGCGGCTCTATCCCGACATCGGCGAACGTATGTCGCGCTATATTTCGGCCCTTGATCACCGCATCGACAAGATTGTGATTTCTGTGCGCGGGCTTGATCATTATTGGGCCTCTGCAATGGCCTACGGTGTTGCGCGCGGCCACGCGGTGCCGGATGCCGCGCGTCGCGAAGCTATTACGCGCCATGTGCGCACATGGCGGGACGTGGTTGCCGACGTTGCCTGCGCCGCCCCACTGGCGCAGATCGAGGTTATTCCATTCGAAAAATCAGCCGGGCGCCCGGATTTGATGCTGAGCGCCTGTACAGGTCATGCAACCCCCCGTGACACAGCGCCTGAATGGCTGAACCGCGCTCCGAATGCGGGTCAACTGCGGGCGCTGTTGATGGAACGGGGCGAAGACGTGGATGACGTGCCTGATACGACGGAGCGTTGGAGCCCTTTTGACGAAACCGGTCGCGCGGCGTTGCGCGAGGCATATGCCGACGACATGCACTGGCTGGTGGCCGGCGCAGATGGATTGGCGACACTGACAGAGGAACTGGACCAGACACGCGCGGGGAAAACCCTGCCACACGGTCCGAACAGAGGACAAAGATATGACATCAAGGAAAGACGCATGGCGCAGTCTCGCTGAAGGCGAATTGCGCGGCAAAAGCCCGGACGAGTTGACGTGGAACACGCTTGAGGGGATCGAGGTTGCCCCGATCTACACCGAGGATGACCTTGATGGCGTTGGTCATCTCGGCACGATCCCGGGCGAGGCACCGTTCACACGCGGGGTCAAGGCCACGATGTACGCTGGCCGCCCCTGGACGATCCGCCAATATGCGGGCTTTTCCACCGCCGAAGAATCCAACGCATTCTATCGCCGCGCATTGGATGCAGGACAGCAGGGCGTGTCCGTCGCCTTTGATCTGGCCACACACCGCGGCTATGACAGTGACCATGACCGCGTACAGGGTGATGTCGGCAAGGCCGGTGTCGCCATCGATTCCGTTGAGGACATGAAGATCCTGTTCGATGGCATTCCGTTGGAAAAAGTCAGCGTTTCCATGACGATGAACGGCGCAGTTATTCCAATTCTCGCCAATTTCATCGTCGCCGGAGAAGAACAGGGCGTTGACCGCGCCGCGCTGTCGGGCACCATACAGAACGACATCCTGAAAGAGTTCATGGTCCGCAACACCTACATTTACCCGCCCGATCCGTCGATGCGCATTATCGCCGATATCATCGAATACACCTCTGCCGAAATGCCGAAGTTCAACTCGATCAGCATCTCGGGCTATCACATGCAGGAGGCAGGGGCGAACCTTGTTCAGGAGCTGGCCTTTACCCTTGCCGACGGGCGCGAATATGTGCGCGCCGCCATTGCCCGGGGCATGGATGTGGATGCGTTCGCTGGGCGGTTGTCGTTCTTTTTCGCCATTGGCATGAACTTTTTCATGGAGGCGGCCAAGCTGCGCGCGGCGCGCCTGCTCTGGCATCGCATCATGGCCGAGTTCGAGCCGAAGACTCCCAAATCCTCGATGCTGCGCACGCACTGCCAGACCTCGGGCGTCAGCCTGCAGGAACAGGACCCCTACAACAACGTCGTGCGCACAGCCTACGAGGCCATGGCGGCAGTGTTGGGCGGGACCCAATCCCTTCACACGAACTCCTTTGACGAAGCCATTGCTTTGCCTACACAATTCTCGTCCCGTATCGCGCGCAACACCCAGTTGATCCTGCAGAACGAGACGGGTGTGACCAATGTGGTCGACCCGCTCGCGGGCAGCTACTATGTCGAAAAACTGACGCATGATCTGGCCGAGGAAGCATGGAAGCTGATCGAAGAGGTCGAGGAGATGGGTGGCATGACCAAGGCCGTGGCGTCAGGCATGCCCAAGCTGCGCATCGAAGAGGCGGCCGCCACGCGCCAGGCACTGATCGACAAGGGCGATGAGGTGATCGTGGGTGTGAACAAGTTCCGCCTGACCAAGGAAGACCCGATCGACATTCTCGACATCGACAACGGCGCCGTGCGGGACGCCCAGATCGCACGCCTCAACCGGATCCGCAGTACCCGTGACGAAGCCGCGTGTCAGGCAGCACTGGAGGCACTGAGCCACGGGGCCGGGGCCAAAGGCAACCTGCTCGCACTGGCGGTCGACGCCGCCCGGGCGCGCGCATCCGTAGGAGAGATCAGCATGGCGATGGAAAAGGTATTCGGGCGTCACCGCGCCGAGGTCAGAACCCTCGCCGGGGTCTACGGGGCAGCATATGAGGGCGACGAAGGGTTCGCCGCCATCCAGAAGTCGGTCGAGGCCTTTGCCGAAGGCGAAGGGCGCCGACCCCGGATGCTGGTCGTCAAGATGGGGCAGGACGGACATGATCGCGGGGCCAAGGTGATCGCGACCGCCTTTGCGGATATCGGGTTTGACGTGGATGTCGGACCGCTGTTCCAGACACCCGCCGAGGCGGCCCAGGATGCCATCGACAATGACGTGCATGTTGTGGGAATCTCAAGCCAGGCGGCGGGGCACAAGACGCTCGCCCCGCAGCTGGTGCAGGCGTTGAAACAAGCCGGAGCCGAAGAGATCATTGTGATCTGCGGCGGTGTGATCCCGCAACAGGACTATCAGTTCCTGTACGATGCCGGCGTCAAGGCGATCTTTGGACCCGGTACAAACATTCCGGCCGCGGCGCAGGAAATTCTGACGATACTCGAAAAAACAAAGGGATAGGCGGTGTTGTTCGACCATCTTGTTGTTGGTGGAAAAACTCTGGAAGAGGCGACGGCTCATGTCGAGGCGGCCTTGGGCCTTTCGATGCAACCCGGTGGCAAACACAGCGTCTTTCACACCCACAATGCGCTGATGGGGCTGGAGGATGGCATCTATCTCGAAGCCATCGCCGCCGATCCAGCGGCCGAACCGCCACGGCGTCCGCGTTGGTATGACCTTGACCGCTTCGTCGGCCCGGCACGGTTGGCCAACTGGGCCTGTTCGATCGGGGATATGGAAACCGGTCTTGACCGGATGCCCGACGGAGTGGGGTCACCGGTTGACGTGACACGCGGGGCGCTGCGGTGGCGCATGGCGGTGTCGCCGGACGGGACGACCCCGTTCGACAACCTCTGGCCGGCGCTGATCCAATGGCCATCGGGCGCCAACCCGGCGGCGCGTCTGGCCCCAACCGGCGCGCGCCTCAGGCAACTGACGTTGATCCACCCCGAGGCCAATGCCTTTGCCAGCGCCCTGACGCGCCACCTCAAGGATCCGCGTATCACCTTCGAGACAGGCGCGGTTGCGATGCGGGCTGTGTTTGATACGCCGCGCGGCGAGCGTACGCTTTGATCGCCGCGGCGACTCCGGGCGATGCCGCGTGGATTGCGGCGCTGTGGAACAGGATGATTGCGGAAACGCTGTTCACCTTCACAACTGACCTCAAATCAGACGGCGACATCGCCCGGAGGATCGCAACGCGCCCTGTTTTGGTCCTGCCGGGTAAAGCAGGATTTGCCACCTACGGCCCGTTCCGTTCCGGTACCGGCTATGCGGCGACTGTTGAACATACGATCCTGATTGATCCGTCGGCCCAGGGGCATGGGCGGGGGCGGGCGTTGTTGCAGGCGTTGATGGATCAGGCGCGCGGCGCAGGTGTGCATGTCATGATCGCGGGTATCAGCGGTGTGAATGCGCGCGCGATTGCCTTTCACGCGGCCCTTGGCTTTGACACCGTTGCGCAGATGCGCGAGGTGGGACGCAAGGACGGGCGCTGGCTTGACCTGATATTGATGCAAAAGCTGCTGTAGCGGTGCAATCGTGGGTAACATGCCGCCGCACCTTCGCCTATAAACCGTTTCAATGTCACTCTGGACCCGCATATCCGACGCGCTGGCCGCCCTGTCCGCCGGTGAAGGACTGGCGGCGGTCTTTGATCGCCTGCGCGCCCCGCCTGAACGCAGCGTGGCGTTTGCCATCGCCGTGATTGCGCTTGGGGCCAAGATGGCCAAGGCAGACGGGCAGGTCACACGGGACGAGGTGACCGCCTTTCGCGACGTCTTTCACATTGCCGCACAGGACGAGGCGGGCGCGGCGCGGGTGTTCAACCTTGCCCGTCAGGATGTGGCAGGGTTCGAAGACTATGCGACCCGCATCCATGCCATGTTCTCGGACCAGCCCGAAACCCTGAACGACCTGCTGGAGGGGTTGTTCCATATTGCCATGGCCGACGGCTTCTACCACCCGGACGAAGATGCGTTTCTGGAGCAGGTCGCCCATATCTTCGATATTCCCGACATAGAATTCCGTGCCCTGCGCGCCCGGTTCGTGCCGGATGCCGTGCCCGACCCCTACACCGTTCTGGGGGTCACGCCCGACATGGACCTTGAGGCGATGCGCGCGGTCTGGCGCAAGCTGGTGCGCGAAAACCATCCCGATGCGATGATGGCACGCGGCGTCCCCGAAGAGGCGGTGCGGCTGGCCGAAAAACGGATGATGGACATCAACCGCGCATGGGAAGACATTCGGAGCGCAACGGGCTGATGATGCGCCTTGCGACCTACAATGTCGAATGGATGAACAACCTGTTCGCCGATAACGGTGCGCTGCTGGACGATATGGGCTGGTCAGGGCGTCATGACATCATGCGCCGCGATCAGATTGCAGCCCTGGGGGTCGTTTTCCGGGCGATGGACGCGGATGCGGTGATGATTATCGAAGCACCCGATGACAACCGGACGCGCAGCACGGTGACCGCCCTGGAAACCTTTGCCACGCATGCGGGCATCCGGGCGCGCAAGGCCATCATCGGATTCGCCAATGACACGCAGCAGGAAATTGCCTTGCTGTATGATCCCGACGTGATGACAGTGCGCCACGATCCACAGGCGCACGCGGATGCGCCGCAGTTCGACACCCACTTTGCCATTGATCTGGACATTGACGCGACACAGGACCGTGTCACATTTTCCAAGCCACCTCTCGAATTGGCCATCGAAACGACGTCGGGTGCACATTTTCGCATGATCGGCGCGCATCTGAAGTCCAAGGCGCCGCATGGGGCCACGACACGGGATGCTATTCTGCGGATCTCGATCGCCAACCGGCGCAAGCAACTGGCGCAGGCAATCTGGTTGCGCGCGCGCATCGCATCCCATTTGGACGCCGCGACGCCGCTTATCCTGCTGGGCGATCTGAATGACGGTCCTGGCCTCGATGAATACGAAAATCTTTTTGGCCGTTCCTCGGTTGAAATCATCATGGGCGAGGGGGATGCGGCCCTGTTCGATCCGCACGCCCGCACAGCCCTGCAGCGCCGGCTGGGCGCGGCACCAACGACGGCGCGGTTCTGGATCCGGCCAGAGCGGCGGTTTTTGCAGGCGCTGCTTGATTATATCATGGTGTCGCCCGATCTGGCCGCGCGCAACGGGCGCTGGCGCATCTGGCATCCGCTGGATGATCCGCAGTGTTGGGACAGGCCCGAATTGCGCGATGCCCTGGTCACCGCCTCTGATCATTTTCCGGTCAGCTTGGATATTGACCTGCAAGGCCCCATATCAGACCCATGAAACGCATGATCCTGATTGCAATGCTTGGCCTTGTCACACCCGCATTTGCCCAAGAGGGCACTGAGGACAACCGGTCGCTCATGGAACGCGGCGCGCAGATGCTGATGGAGGGGCTGATGCGCGAGATGGAACCGGCATTGGAGGACCTGAAAGGCATGGCCGAGGAGTTTGGCCCGGCTTTGCGCGACTTCACGGCGCAGATGGGCCCGGCTTTGCGTGGATTGCTGGATGAGGTTGAGGATTGGAGCGTCTATGAGCCGCCCGAAATGCTGGACAACGGCGACATCATCATTCGCCGCAAGCCAGAGCAGGACATTCCGGCACCAGATGCCGATGCCGATCCGGACGCGCAGATCGACATCTAGCGCTTGCGCTGTTTGACCGTGACCTCGGCCTGAAGCGAGGCCGCGAGAGAGTTCAAACGCGCCTCTGCCACTTCACCGAACAGGGGCATGGCATTGGGCGCAAGATGCAGTTCCAGCTGCTTTTTCTTTGGAAACCAGCGGAATTCGCCCAGGTTGGCGTCCTTGTCCATCCACAACATCGCACCGAACCGCATGGCTTTGCCCAGCACTTCGGCGTCGACCTTGGTCTTGTCATCAACGAGGTCATAGAGGTCTTCGAAATGGGTGCCTTCGCGTTTGTTGGTGTAGCGGTGCAGCAGCGCGAGGCCCAGAAAGATGCGTTCGGAATGTTTCAGGCCGCCAAGATTGGCGCGCGTGGCGTTGTCAAAGCAGACTTCGGCACGATAGTCGGGATGCGCGCGCCAACTGACGTCGTGCAGCAGGCAGGCGGCCTTGATCAGGCGTTTGCGCGCAAGGGGCGCGGATTTGAACAGCGGTTCGATGAACGTGTAAAGCAGCTTGCCGAAACCCGGCATGCGCGCGTCCTTGGCTTCTGCAAAGCGGCACGCCTCGACCAGCGGGTCGCGGTCGCGCAGGCGCTGAGGCATCTGTTCATAGAGCATCCCCTCGCGGATGCCATAGCTTGAAATGGCGATGTCCTTGGGTTTGAAGGTCTTGACCAGCCGCACCAGCACTTCGCATGCCAGCGGCACCAGCGCCATCCGGGTGGATGAAATGCCGCAGGCACTGCGCAGGGCCTCGTGATTTTCATGCGCGGCGATGTATTTGGCCGTTTGACGCACGGCCTTGGGGGTCATGCGGTATTCGTGCAGGACCTGAAGCGGATAACCGCGCCGGTGCATGTCGACCTTGCAGATGGCGCGCCACGATCCGCCCACCAGAAACAGGCGGTCGCGCTGGGCGCCCATGGCGTTTTGCAACCGCTCCATCGTGGCCTTGATATGGGCCGTGCGCCCCTTTTTGCCGCCCTTGATGGTTTGCAGCTTGAGCGGCCCGAGGTCGGACGTTTCGCGCCGCCCTACAATGCCGCCCGAAATTTCGGCCAGTTCCATGGACGACCCACCGATGTCGCAGACAAGGCCATAGGATCCCGGCCAGCCCAGCAGCACGCCCTGGGCGGACAATCGCGCCTCTTCGCGTCCGTCAATGGTACGCACGAACAGGCCTGTTTCGCGCTGCACATCCGCGCAAAAGTCGGGGCCGTCGCTGGCGTCCCTGACGGCCGCGGTGGCGACAACCGTCAGGTCGGACAGACCCATGCCCACCGCCAGACGCTGGAACCGGCGCAGCGCGCCGAGGGCGCGCGCTCGGCCCCTGGGGTTCAGGTGCCCGGTGTCGGAAAGGCCCGCGCCAAGCGCGCACATGATCTTTTCGTTGTAGAAATAGGCGGGGCTGCGCGCCGCGCCGTCAAAGACCACCAGTCGGACCGAGTTTGATCCCACATCGACCACACCGACGCGGGCCAGTGCGCGCGCTGAGGGATCCTCAAACAGCGGACGACCAAACAGGCCCCCATCGTGGTGCGGTTCGACCAAAGCGTTCATGGACCCCCCTTGGTGCCATTGTGGGGTCAGTGATGGACCAGTGCGCTGTCCGGGTCAATGCGCGCGGGTCGGCGCGCGGCACTGTTTCGGCTGCGCCGAAAGGCGCCCGCCCGCCGACCCCGGCTTTGGCTTCAGTCTTCGGTGTGGGTCAGTTTGGGCACGTCCGACGCCCCTGCCGATCCGCGCCCCGACAGGGACGGGTTTTCCATAAAGAAGCGGTGGCAGCTGAATGCGAACGTGCCTTCGGGCAGTTCGGGGCGTATGAATGACCCGTCCGGTGCCATGACCCAGCTTTGCGCCACGTCGGCGAGGTTGGCCGCCATGACCTGACTGACGATCTGTGCCTTGACCGTGGCATTTTCGATTTCGACCAGCGTTTCCACGCGGCGGTTCAGGTTGCGCCCCATCCAGTCGGCGCTTGAGATGAACACCCGGGCCTTTTTTGACGGCAGTCCGTACCCGTTGCCAAAGCACACGATGCGCGAATGTTCGAGGAATCGCCCGACGATGGATTTTACGCGAATATTGTCCGAGAACCCTTTGATTCCCGGCCTTAATCCGCAAATGCCCCGGATCACGAGGCTGATCTTCACACCGGCTTGCCCTGCGGCATAAAGGGCGTCGATGACCTCGTCGTCGATCAGTGAGTTCATCTTGGCCCAGATTTCCGCAGGTTTGCCATTGGTGGCATGATCGGCCTCGGCGGCGATCATTTCCAGCAGGCGCGGCTTGAGGGTCGTGGGGGAAATGGCGAGGTTGGCGAGCCCTTCGGGCGGGGCATAGCCCGACAGATAGTTGAACACTTTGGTCGCGTCGCGCCCCAGAATCGGGTCGCAGGTGAACAGCGACACGTCCGTATAAATCCGGGCCGTGATCGGGTGGTAGTTGCCGGTGCCATAATGGGTGTAGGTCACCAGTTTCTTGCCCTCGCGGCGCACCACTGTACTGATCTTGGCGTGAGTCTTGAGGTCGAGAAAGCCATAGACCACATGCGCGCCCGCCCGTTCCAGACGGCGGGATTGGCGGATATTGGCGGCCTCGTCGAACCGTGCTTTCAATTCGACAAGTGCGGTGACGGATTTGCCGTCTTCTGCCGCCTCGCACAGGGCCTCGACGATGGGTGAATTTTTCGAGGTGCGATAGAGCGTCTGTTTGATCGCCACAACGTCGGGGTCGCGCGCGGCCTGCTGCAGAAACCGCACCACCATGTCGAACGTCTCGTAGGGGTGATGCAGCAGCATGTCCTTTTGACGAATGGCGGCCAGCATGTCGCCTTCGAAATCGCTGACCCGTTCGGGGACGCGCGGCGTGAAAGAGGGCCAAAGCAGGTCGGGGCGCTCGTCCAGCACCAAGGCGCCGAGATCCGACAGGCCCAGCATGCCATCGACTTCCACGACCTCGGCGTCGGTCACCCCAAGTTCCTCTTTGATCACCGACATCAGGGCATTGGGCGCGCCTGCCGAATGGGTCATGCGTACGACTTCACCGCGGCGGCGGCGTTTCAGCGCGACTTCGAACTCGCGCACGAGGTCCTCGGCCTCTTCCTCGACTTCCAGATCGCTGTCACGCAGCACACGGAATTCGAAATGCGCCTTGAGCTTGTAACCGGGGAACAGGCTAGGGATGTGGATGATCAGCAGATCTTCGAGCGGCAAAAACCGTTGTCCCGGTCCGGGCAGCGCGATGAAGCGGTCGATCTGGGCCGGGATCGGCAGCAGCGCCTGAAGCGTGCGCTTGTCGGCCTTGCGCTCCATCTGCAGGGCGAGCGCGTAGCCGGTGTTGGGGATGAAGGGGAACGGGTGTGCGGGGTCGATGGCGAGGGGTGACAGAACGGCAAAGACCTCGGCCAGAAATACGTCTTCGAGATGCGCGATGTCTTCTTGGGTCAACTCTTCGGGGGTGAGGACGTTGATGCCTTCGGCATCCATCTGTTCGTGCAGGTCGACCAGCACCCGCTGTTGTTCCGTCAACAGGGCGCGGGCGTTTTCGTTGATCAGGACAAGCTGTTCGGCCGGTGACAGCCCGTCAGCGGCAGGTGTGGTGTTGCCTGCGATGGCCAGTTCGCGCAGGCCCGCCACCCGAACGGTATAGAATTCATCGAGATTGCCTGCCGAGATCGACAGGAACCGCAGCCGTTCCAGCAGCGGCACACGTGGATTTTCCGCCTCTTCCAGAACACGCCAGTTGAATCCCAGCCAGCTGAGTTCCCGATTGAAAAAGCGGCCCGGCCCGTTTGTGTCCAGATCGGGCAGGTCAATGGGTTCGGGGAAAGGCGAGGCAAGGAAATCTGCGTTGGTCATGGCAGGGATATGGCGATCACATGTGATGGTTGAAAGACGACTATCCCCCATCGCCCCGGTCAATGTCCAGCAACTCCGACGCGAGGGTGCGTGTCACGGGTTTCTTGCGGGCCAGACTTGCCTTGTCCAGCGCCGTCACGATCCGCCCCGCTGCGTCAAAGCTGCGTTCCATATGGGTGACGAGATAGGGGATCACATCCGGGCGCGGTGTCAGTTGCCTGTCATTGAACAGCTTGGCGAGCACTGAAGCCAGCAGATTGTCGTCGGGCGCGTCCAATGCGGCATGGCCTGCGGCGTCAATCCGGCTTTGCAGATCGGGCAGGGACATGTGCCAGAGTGAGGGGGCCTGTGTGCCGGTCATCAAGAGGGGCAGGTGCGCGGCGTGCTGCAGGTTGTGCAGGTGGAACAGGGCGGTTTGCGCAGCCAAGTCGCCGGCAGTGTCCGGCACGTCCTCGACCGCGATGGGACCGGTTGTGCCGTCAGCCACGGTTTCGGGATTCAGATCGCGCGCGGCAATGATGCGGGCCCCGCTTGCTGCGGCCCACACATGGGTGAGGTGAGTCTTGCCCGATCCGTCCGGGCCGCTGAGCACCAGTTTGTGCAGGGGCCAGGTTTGCCATGCCTCGATCATGGCCAGCGCCAGCGCGTTGGATGGTGCGACCATGAAATCATCGCGCCCGAGGGCGGCGCGCGCAGGCAGGTCCAGACCGAGTTGCGTGGCCATGATCAGTCGTTGGCCCCTGTGTCGTCGGCCCGGCTATTGGCCTCAAGGCCGCGATAGAGGCGGCTGTCCTGATACTGATCAATCATGAACCGCACAAAGACGCCCAGCGTGGCTGCGAGCGGAACCGCCACAAGCATCCCGACAAAGCCGAAAAGCGCGCCGAAAACAGTCAGGGCGAGGATCAGCCAGACGGGATGCAGACCGACGCTGTTTCCGACCAGTTTGGGGGTCAGCACGTTGCCCTCGGCCACCTGACCGATCATGAAAATGCCCGCCACGGCGGCAATCCAGCCCCATTCGCCCCAGAACTGGAACAGGGCCAGTCCAATGGCCAGTGCCCCGCCGACCAGCGCGCCGACATAGGGGATGAAGGTCAAAAGGCCCGCGACGAACCCGACAACCAGCCCGAATTGCAACCCCACAAGCATCAGCGTGACCGCGTAGTAGGTGCCAAGGATCAGGCAAACGGTGCCCATGCCACGGATGAATCCTGCCAGTGTGGTGTCGATATCCTGTGCCAGTCGGCGGATTACCGGTGCATGATCGCGTGGCAAAAGCTGATCCACGCGTGCCACCATCCTGTCCCAGTCGAGCAGCATATAGACCGCCACCACCGGCACGATCACGAAGAGCACGATGACGTTGATCAGGCTCGCCGCTGACGTCAGCGCGGAATTCAGAAGCTGGCCACCCCGTTCCGATATGGTCTGGCCAAGCCCGTCGAGCGATTTTCGTATGGTGGAACCTTCATCCAGCAGGCTGGGAAAGCGGTCGGCCAGAAAGGTGCCCACGTTACGCGCGATTTCGGGCGCGGCGTTGAACAGCGCCACGGCCTGTTGCACGAGCGTCGGGATCACGAGCAGCACCAGCAGCACGAAAACGATGATCGCACTGATCGTTATGATGGCCGTGGCCACGGCCCGGCTGCATCCATGTGCTTCGAGCCAGTCTGCGACCGGATCGAGGAAATAGGCGATGGCGGCCCCCAGAAAGAACGGCAAAAGCTGATCTCCAAGCGCGTAGAGCAGCACGAAGAAGACGGCTGCAGCGGCCCCCCAATACTTGACCTGTTCGCGCGCCGGCAGGGCCATGCTGTTCTCCGTTCCTTATGGATGGGCTACATTTGCGGGGTTTTGCGCGATGCTGCAAGGGGTATGCGGCCTTTGAGTGCTGTCAAGCGGCGCGCTGGCGCGCACGCCATTTCATGAGGGGCTCTGCCCCGGCGTGTGCCACGCCTCCCCGGGATTTTTTCAATCAGAGAAGGGACGTTGCGGGCCTTTCGGCTTTGCCCTAATCAGGGGCGACTTGAAAAGGAGACACCGCCCGTGCGCCTGAGCCGTTATTTTCTGCCCGTTCTGAAGGAAAACCCAAGCGAGGCGCAGATCGTCAGCCATCGTTTGATGCTGCGTGCGGGCATGATCAAGCAGGCGAGTGCCGGTATCTATTCGTGGCTGCCGCTGGGTTTCAAGGTGTTGCGCAAGCTGGAAAACATCGTGCACGAGGAACAGGCGCGCGCAGGCCATATGGCGATGCTGATGCCCACCATTCAGTCCGCCGACCTGTGGCGCGAAAGCGGGCGTTATGACGCGTATGGGGCCGAAATGTTGCGCATTACGGACCGGCATGACCGGGACATGCTGTTCACACCCACCGCCGAAGAGTTGATCACCGACATTTTCCGCGCCCATGTGGGCAGCTACAAGGATCTGCCGCTGACCATGTATCAGATCCAGTGGAAATTCCGCGACGAGATCCGTCCGCGTTTCGGCGTGATGCGGGGCCGCGAGTTCCTGATGAAGGATGGATATAATTTCGATCTGACCAAGGAAGATGCGTTGCACGCCTACAACCGTCATCTGGTGAGCTATTTGCGCACTTATGAGCGGATGGGCTTGCAGGCGATTCCGATGCGTGCGGATTCCGGACCCATTGGCGGTGATGACACGCACGAGTTCCTCGTGCTTGCCGAGACCGGCGAATCCGAGGTGTTCTATGACAGTGCTGTCACCGACCTGCGTTTTGGGAATCGCGACATCGACTATGATGATGTGGCCCAATGTGCCGGTGTCATGGAAGAGTTCACCAACCTTTACGCCCGCACGGACGAAACCCATGACGCGGCTTTGTTCAATGCCATCCCAGAGGAGCGCCGCCGCGTCGCGCGCGGCATCGAGGTGGGTCAGATATTCTATTTCGGCACCAAGTATTCCGAGCCTTTGAACGCCGTTGTCCAGGGCCCGGATGGCAAGCAGGTGCCGGTACATATGGGCAGCCACGGCATCGGTGTCAGCCGTCTGATGGGCGCGATCATCGAGGCCAGTCATGACGACAAGGGCATCATCTGGCCCGAGGGCGTCACGCCTTATCATTGCGGGATCGTGAACCTGAAACAGGGTGACGCCGAGGCCGACGCGGCCTGTGAGGCGTTGTATGCGAGCCTTGGCCTGTTGGGGCTGGAGCCGCTTTATGATGATCGCAACGAAAGGGCGGGCGGGAAATTCGCCACCATGGACCTGATTGGCCTGCCGTGGCGCATTACCGTGGGGCCGCGTGGGCTGAAGAACGGGGTGGTGGAGCTGACCTCGCGCCGCACAGGGATCAGCGAAGAACTGCCGCCCCAGGAGGCTGTCAAACGGGTGGCCGAGATTTACGCGCGCCACTGAGTGTGCCGTCGTGATAGGGTGCATGGAATGCAAGCGCTTGTTCGACGCGACGTGATGCCGGGGTGGCGGCCCGTGACGGTTGCCACTCGGCACGCCGGTCCCGAGCGGGCGGTGCGTGCGGCCCGTGGTCGGCTGCGATGATCCTGCGTGCCCTGATCCTTGCGGGCGGTGTCATGGGCGGGGCCGCGGCCTCGCAATTCCCCGAGTTTTCGCAGCAATATGCCCAGAGGCTGGGCGGCGCGGTGGATGCCCTGGCCGAGGTGGTTGCCGATTTCGACGCCTCTGCCGCGGCGGCCGGACTGACGCGGGATGCCGCACTGGCCGAACTGCGCGGCACCGAATTTCTTGACAGCCGTCGTCGGGACATGGCGCGCACGTTCGCGCGCCATGACCGCCTGCGCGCCGATCTGGCGGTGCTGGACGGGGCGGGGCCGTTCATGCGCGCCTATCACGCGGCGCGTATCCGGGACCGCGACGTGGCGCGGGCCGCCCTGGCACAGTTCGAACCGGCGGTGCCACTGGGCATGGCGGGCCTGAGTTTCGCCGGGGCGGGCTTTTTGGCTGGTGTCGTTGCGGTCTGGCTGGGTCTGCGTGTCCTTCTCTGGCCGCTGCGGCGCAGAAGGCGTCAGCCGCGAGGGGCTTGACCTTGGCCCCACCCCCGGCCACTTGTGAACCAAACCACACGCAGGAGCCATGAATGGCCACTCCTCCCTTTGCCCCTTTCGAATGGATGATCGCGTGGCGTTACCTGCGCGCGCGCCGTGCAACGGGTGGTGTCAGCACCATGACGTGGATCAGCCTGATCGGGATCACGCTGGCCGTGTTTGCCCTGATTGCCACATTGTCGGTGCGTTCGGGGTTTCGCGCCGAATTCGTGGACACGATCCTTGGGGCCAACGCGCATGTCACGGTCTATCAGATCGGCGAAGTCACCCCGACGGGGGCCATCGACCGCACTATTGACGACTATGACGCCTTGGCCGAGGCGCTGCGCGCTGTGCCGGGGGTGACACGGGCGGCCCCCATTGTGCGCGGACAGGTCATGGCGAACCTGCGCAGCGCCAATGCTGGCGTGCAGGTCTTTGGGATGTCGGCAGAAAACCTTGCCAGCCTGCCGCGCATTGCTGATCCCGAGACGTCAAAGGGCGACATCGCGCGGTTTGAAGAGGGTGTTGCCATCGGGTCGGGTGTGGCCCTTGAACTGGGCGCGCAGGTGGGCGACCGGATCAAGCTTATTTCGCCCAACGGGGTCAGAACCGCCTTTGGGACCAGCCCCCGCATCAATGCCTATGAGGTCACCTATATTTTTTCCGCCGGGCGATATGACATAGACCGGGTACGGGTCTATCTGCCACTGGCCGAAGCGCAGACGTTTTTCAATCGCGAAGGGGTCGTGGACGAAATCGAGGTGATGGTTGACGATCCCGAAGCCGTCGACACCTATGCAACGGCGCTGTTTCAGACAGCGGGCGATCGGACCCAGCTTTGGACATGGCGTGACGCTTCGGGCGGTTTCCTGCGCGCGCTTGAGGTCGAGGACAACGTAATGTTCATCATCCTGTCCATCCTCGTGCTGATTGCGGCGATGAACATTGTTTCGGGCCTGATCATGCTGGTCAAGAACAAGGGACGCGACATTGGCATCCTGCGCACCATGGGTCTGACCGAAGGGTCGGTCCTGCGTGTCTTTTTCATCTGCGGGGCGTTTACCGGGCTGATCGGGACAGCCATGGGTGTGGTGCTGGGATGTCTCTTTGCGCTCTATATTGATCCACTGTTTTCCTTTGTGAACTATGTCATGGGCGGGGGCGTGTGGGATCCAAGCATTCGCGGCATTTATGCCTTGCCTGCACAGCTGAATCTGTCTGATGTGCTGAGCGCGGTGGCCCTGTCACTGGGGCTGTCCTTTGTGGTGACCATCTTTCCGGCACGGCGCGCGGCGCGCATGAATCCTGTCGAGGCCCTGCGTTATGAGTGATCCCGTTCTGGTGCTGGAAGGCATAGCCAAGACCTACAATGCGGGCCTGCCTGCCCAGGTCGAGGTGCTGCGCGGAGTGGACCTGGCCGTGGGCGCGGGCGAGGTTGTGGCGCTGGTCGCGCCGTCCGGTGCGGGCAAATCGACGCTGCTGCATATCGCGGGGCTGCTGGACACGCCTGACAGCGGCACGGTCACGCTGACCGGGCAGAACCTGACGGGGCGGTCCGACCGCCGTCGGACACTGGCACGGCGGGCGGATGTGGGCTTTATCTATCAGTTCCACCACTTGCTGCCGGAATTCTCGGCCCTTGAAAACATCGTGCTGCCGCAGCTGAGCAACGGCACCCCGAAGCGAGAGGCCACGCAAAGGGCGCTGGCGTTGCTGGCCAAGGTCGGGGTGGTCCCGCGCGCGCATCACCGTCCTGCCGAATTGTCGGGGGGCGAACAGCAACGCGTTGCGTTTTGTCGGGCGCTTGCCAATACGCCGCGTCTGCTGCTGGCGGACGAGCCGACCGGCAACCTTGATCCGGCAACGTCTGATCAGGTGTTCGATACCCTGATGGCACTTGTCCGCGACACCGGGTTGTCTGCGCTGATCGCGACCCACAACCTTGAACTGGCCGCGCGGATGGATCGCACGCTGCGGTTGGACAACGGGCAATTGACGACCTGCTGACCGGATGGGGGCGTTCGCCACGCTTGACGCAGGCCGGTTGGTTTGATCTGAATGTGCGGCGCGGCCCTCGCCGCGAGGACCTGACCATGCCATCCGTATCGCTGGCTGAAATCGAACGTACCGTTCAGGCCGCCTTGATGTGCCACGGGGCGGGTGCCTTTGCAGCGGCCGAAGTGGCGCGGGCCGTGGCACGTGCCGAGGCGACCGGGAACCGCATCTGCGGGCTTTATTACCTGGAAAGCTATTGCGCACAGTTGCAGACGGGCCGTGTGCTGGGCGACGTGGTGCCTGTCGTGACGGCAGCGCGCCCGGCGGTGATCCATGTGGATGCGCTGATGGGATTTGCCCAGCCCGCCTTTGCCTATGGCCTTGCCCCGGCACTGGATGCCGCGCGCCAGTTCGGAGTGGCGACACTGGCCGTGGGGCACGCGCATACGTGCACATCGCTGGGTTATTTCACCGAACAGATCGCCCAGGCCGGACTGATCGGGCTGGGCATGACCAACGCCTCGCCCATTGTCGCACCACCGGGGGGCAAGACACGGGTGATCGGCACCAATCCGATCGCGTTTTCCGTGCCCGACGGTCAGGGTGGCCTTGCCATACAATTCGACCAATCCACCACCACGGTCGCATTGGGCAAGATCACCATGGCCAGGGCGGCGGGCGAAAAGATCCCTCTGGGCTGGGCTTTGGACGTGGACGGCCACCCAACGACGGACCCCGAGGCGGCGTTGGCCGGATCGCTGGAGTCGATGGGCGGGTACAAGGGCTGGGGCTTTGGCCTGATGGCCGAAATACTGGTCGCGGGCATGGCCGGAGGAGTCCTCAGCCGGGAGGTAAAACCGCTCAAGGCGCCCGAAGGGCCGCCCCATGACCTTGGGCAATACTATATCCTGATCGACCCCAGCGCCTCTGACGTGTTCCGCCGCCGCCTTGACGCACTGAGCGAATATGTCGGCGAGGACGAAGGCGGGCGGATGCCGGGACAGAACCGTGTCATCGCGGATCCGGTGGATGTGGATCACGCCGCATGGGCGCAGGCGCAGGCACTGGCCAAACAGACCTAGGCCTGCTGCGTCAGCCACACACCTGCGGCCATCAAGGCGATGCCGCCGATGCGTGCCGGGCCGAGGGCCACGGCCGGTGCACCGAAAAGGCCGAATTGATCAATCGCCGCGGCGCTGATCAATTGCCCGATCAGCACAAAGAAAACTGCGTTACCGATGCCGAAATGCGGTGCGATGAACGTGATCGACAGCACATAGAAAGCGACCAGTGCGCCTGCCAGGAACAGGTGTCTGGGGGCCGCCGTCACGCGGTCCATCCCGTGCCCTCCGCTCAAGGCAAAGACGACGGCAGCCGAGAGGAGCGCAACCATGAACAGCACAACCGCCGCTGCGGCAGGGTTGCCCAACCGCGTGCCAAGAGCTGCATTGAGAGCGGCAAGGATCGGAATGCCGATCCCGGCCAGCAGCATGATAAGGGCGTATTGGGCCATGGGTGATCTTTCCTTGTCAGGCATCGCTCAGCCGCAAATCCCGTTCAGTTCTACACCGTCCCAGGGCAGGCGGACATCGTATTGGCGTGTCTGGGGCAGAGGGGCAACAGGCATGGCCCTGGAAATCAGCGCATGCAGCCGCTTTGTGCGGGGTGCTTGCGGGGCCAGTGCACGACAACAGACGAACTCTTCGACGATGGAGCCCTGTTGTTCGTACCCGAACTCTGAAAACTGCCGTTCCGCCCCGATATCAAAGAGATAGGGGTCATTGCCTGTCTGGTGCTCGCGCGCGGCGCGGAGCGGCGAATACCCGGTCTGGGCCCGGTTTTGCCACTGCCAGACATGCGTCAACTCGTGCGTCAGCAGCATGGCGGCGATCAGGTTGATCTGGTCGGGATAGTCGGGGACGTAGTTGTCGAGATACCAGTCCTTGTCGAACAGCACGTTTTGCCAAAGGGTGACGGCGGCGGGCCTGGCCGTCACGATGGCGTCAGCGGGCGGGGGCAGGATCAACTCTCGGCAGGTGGTGCGGGGCCGCGCCTTGCGCCGGAAGGTGACAGCGCGGGTGGGCGCGCCGTCAACCAGCCGCACACGCGTCGTGTCCAGCATGTCGCCATGAATAGTGGCGGAAAAGGCGATCTCGGCCGGTGTCAGGGGGCGGCCACAGCCTGCCAGCAGGACCAGGATGAAAAGGGAGCGCAGCATCATGCGCCCAGTAGGGGCCAGATCGGGGCAGGGTTCAAGAAGTGATTGCGCGTGGCATCGCCCCCGGCCCTGGCCGGCCACCGCAAAGGTGGCCGTCGCGTGGGTGATGGGCTTGGCACCGGGCATGGCTGACAGGGTGCAGCGGGCAAAGATCATCGACCGCCCTGTGCGCATCACCTGCGCCTCGGCCCGCGCCGCATCGCCGCTGCCGGGGCGCAGGAACTGGGTGTCAAGCGTGACGATGGCCACGGGAATCATCCGCCCCAGATGTGCGCCTGCCGACAGCACCATCGCCGTGTCCGCGAGGGTGGCAAGCGTCTGGCCCGAAACGATGCCGCCGACCCGCGTAATTGCGTCTGTGACGGGGATGTCGACAGTCACTCCATTTTCGCCACATTGGGTGACGCGAGGCGACAGTGCCAGCACTTACGGCGCAAAGTTTTTGTCAAGAAAGTCATGGCCTTGAGCGATCTCGATCATGGTTTCAGCCTGCGACAGGGCATCGGCGGATTCAAGCCCATTGTCGGGGGGTGTGGCCAAAGGAGGTCGGTAAAATGCCTTGAAGATGCCCCGGTTTGGTAAACACGTGTTCACCTTTGCCGGTCAAACAGAGGGAGGCCACGGATATTTGTGGCCCGTTGGTTTGGTAACGAGTACGGAAGCGGGGGTGAGAGCCCCCGCTTCTTTTTAACGTTCAAGACAGGGGTGTGTCACCCGATAGAATTTCGAATCGTGATGTCCGAAATGGCCGCTTTGTTCCCGGGGGAATAGAGGCCGCAGGCCGCCGCCCCATCGCCGGGCCGCCCCCCGGCACGGCGATACGGTTGGTGTCTGGGCTTAGCTGTGAGCAAAGATGTACGCGGCAGCCATAAAGCTCTGGAGCGGATGGATTGGATCGCCGCAATGCGGCCCGTCAATGGCTTTGTTTCAAGGCGTGTGAGAAAGATGTGCGCCCACAGCCTCCAGAATTCGATCTTTTTGATCGGAAGCTTCGAAGTCGATACAGGTCACCATTAAGTTCTCATCACAACCGACGAAAAGGCTGTTGTTGCTCAGTTCATCAATAGGAAATGCAGTGCGGTTCAAGTGGAAAATCAAGCCCTCAGCATAAATTCTCGCAAACTGGATTTCTCGACTACCACCCTTCTGCCCCAAATCAGGTGTAATCTTAGTATCTAAGGTTGGAGTATGATTGTGTTTCAGGCCTTGCGAGCTGAGCTGGATCAAACTAACCGGGAATTTCTTGTAAGCAGGTTTGTCCATCAAAATTGATTTCTGAAGATGGGCCTCTTCATCTGCAGTGAGTTTGAACCAACGCATTTCTGGGATAGTTGACACAGAAGCTCTCCAAGCAATGCTGGCCGCGAAGAGCCAAACTGGCTTTGGATCAAGTCCAATGATTTTGCGAAAGCCGTGTGTCTCAATGCCTTCTACTCTTTTGAGGCCCGGCAAGCGTCGCTCAAATGAAGACCAGAGCAAAGACTGTTTCCGTAGTTCTGCAATCGCAGAGTTATCTATCTTGCTCAGAAAGTCCTCGCCCTTTCGGATTACGAGTTTTTTGTCGTACCAGCTATCCCACTTCTTCTTCACACCACCTTCTGGACGACTCTCCATTAGAGGCAGCCCAGGTTCCTCTGAACGAGTCAACGACTTAGGAACGATGTGGGACTTTACGAATTTTCCCTTTGACCCAGTTAGTTTGCAGTAACCGTGGGTGGCCTCACTCAAACATCCAACTCCTCCACAAACCGCGCGTTCTCCTGAATGTACTGAAACCGCATCTCCGGCTTCTTGCCCATCAAGCGCTCGACCAGATCGTCTGTCTCTCCGGGTTCGTCATCGTCAATCGACACACGGATCAGTTTCCGCGTCACGGGGTTCATGGTGGTGTCTTTCAGATCCTTCGCATCCATCTCGCCCAGACCCTTGAAGCGGGACAGGTCGATCTTGCCCTTGCCGCCCAGACCCGTCTCCATCAGTGCGTTCTTTTCGGCCTCATCAAGGCAATAGACACGTCTGGCCCCTTGGGTCAGGCGGAACAGGGGCGGGCAGGCGAGATAGAGGTGGCCCGCATCGATCATGGGCCGCATCTGGGTGAAAAAGAAGGTCATCAGCAGCGCCGCGATGTGCGCGCCGTCCACATCCGCGTCCGTCATGATGATCACCTTGTCATAGCGCAGATCATCGACGTTGAACTTGGCCCCCAGCCCGACACCCAGGGCCTGGGTGAGGTCGGAAATCTCGGCGTTGCTGCCCAGTTTGCTTGACGCCGCGCCCAGCACGTTCAGGATCTTGCCGCGCAGGGGCAGCAGGGCCTGGGTCTTGCGGTCGCGCGCCATCTTGGCCGATCCACCCGCTGAATCCCCTTCCACGATGAACAATTCGGTGCCCTCGCGCGCCTTGTTGGAACAGTCGGTCAGCTTGCCGGGCAGGCGCAGCTTTTGCGTGGCGGTCTTGCGCGCGGTTTCCTTTTCCTGACGGCGGCGCAGGCGTTCCTCGGCCCGCAACACGAGAAAGTCGAGGATGGCACCTGCGGATTTCGTATCGGCCGCCAGCCAGTTGTCAAAGTGGTCGCGCACCGCGTTTTCGACCATGCGCTGTGCATCGACCGTCGCCAGCCGATCCTTGGTCTGGCCGACGAATTCCGGCTCTCGGATGAAACAGGACACCAGCGCACCTGCCCCTGTGATCAGATCTTCGCGGGTGATGGTGCCTGCCTTGCGGTTGTTCACCAACTCGCCATAGGCTTTGATGCCCTTGAGGATTGCGGCCCAGAACCCGGCCTCGTGCGTGCCGCCTTCGGGCGTGGGGACGGTGTTGCAATAGGACTGGATGAAGCCATCGCGCGCGGGCGTCCAGTTGATCGCCCATTCGACCTTGCCCGGCACCTTGAATTTGCCAAAGGAAACGGACCCCGCAAAAGGCGCGTCGGCATAGGTGGTCGCACCGGCCATGACTTCGTTCAGGTAGTCGGCAAGACCGCCGGGAAAGTGGAACGTCGCCTCGGTCGGGGTATCGCCATCCTCGATCGCAGACTTCCAGCGGATTTCGACGCCCGAGAACAGGTAGGCCTTGGACCGCGCCATCTTGAACAGGCGGGCGGGTTTCAGGGTAAGCGATCCGAAAATCTCTGCATCCGGGTGAAAGGTCACGGACGTGCCGCGCCGGTTGGGGGCCGCCCCGATTTTTTCGAGCGGTCCCTGCGGCAGCCCGCGCGAGAACTCCATGGCGTAAAGTTCGCGATTGCGCGCCACTTCGACCCGCAGGTGGTCGGACAAGGCGTTCACGACCGAAGAACCGACACCATGCAGGCCGCCGGATGTCTCGTAGGAATCCCCGGAAAACTTGCCGCCCGCATTCAGCGTGCAAAAGATGATCTCGAGCGCGGATTTGGACGGGTCCTTGGGGTGCGGATCGGTGGGGATGCCCCGCCCGTTGTCGCGCACCGACACATGGCCGTTCTCGTGCAGTTCGATCTCGATCCATGTGGCGTGACCTGCCACGGCCTCGTCCATCGAATTGTCGATGATCTCGGCCACCATGTGGTGCAGCGCGCGGTCGTCCTTGCCGCCGATATACATGCCGGGCCGCAGGCGGACATGTTCCATATCCTCCAGCACCTGAATGGAAGAGGCATCGTATTCTGACGATTTGGGCGTCCCGCTCAGCAGGTCGGTCATGGCAGCTGCTCTTTTTTTGTTTGTTGCTGCCGAGTATGCCAGAGCGTTGCCGGGGGGGGAAGCGGACTTTGGCCTTACTCTGCGGGCCAGCGCGTGCCCAGCAATCCCGCCACCTGCTGTTCGTCGATTACCCGGCGATAATGCTTCATGCTGTGATCCGGGCCAAAGACGGAGCGTTTGGCGCGGGCGCGGTGCACGCGCCCCATATGATGGAATGAGCCGGGCAGATCGCAGACAGCGTCGTCATCACGGTTGATGCAAAGACACAGGTTCGAAAATTTGATCGCACCCTTGCTGCGGCGCGGGCGCGGGGCGGCAAAGCCGATGCCGGGCACGCCATAGGTGCGCACGAGGATCTGCGTGGCCGCCGCCCCCAGTGAATGGCCGATGATGTATTTGGGCCGCAACCGTTCCTGTTCGAGCCAGGCATAGATCTTCTGGGCATGTCGCAGAAATCCCTGGTGCCAGATGGTTCCCGATGCGCCCGCTTGGGTATCGTCATCCTTCAGCCGGAACCGTTTGCCGCCAATATTCAGCACCCGAAGATTGAATTTGAGGTAATCGGCGAGCGAATTGGATCCCGGTATCAGCAGGATGTCTCCGTTCAGGAAAAGCGCCTCCACATCGTCTTCGTCCAGTTCCTTGTGGAGCGCCGCCGCGAGCGAGGGATGATTGCGCCCCTGATAAGAGGCTTCGGCCATCTTTGCGGCCAGCTTGATGTCATAGCTAAAGGTCATGTCAAATTTCCAGGTTGAATATCCGCCACTATGACGCGAATCCGTCTTTGTGAAAAGCCGCTAGGACAGCCAGTCACGGATCAGAGTTGCGACAGGGCCGGGATGCTGGTGCAGCACCCAGTGGTCGGCGTCCGGAATCGAGGCGCGGGTCAGGTCGGGAACGAAATCTTCCAGCCCCTTGGTCGCCTCGGGCAAAAGTGCGGTGTCCCCTTCGCCCCAGATCAGCAGGTGTGGACAGTGGACCATGAACCGTTCCAGCGGCATGTCGGGCAGGTCCAACGGCTTGCCCGGGTCCGCCACAACCAGCGGAGAGGCGCGATACCAGTTGATCATGCCGCGCAGGCCCGATTGCCGCCAGGCTTTCTTTTGCTCTTCCAGCACGTCGCCGCGCAGCCAGCTTGTGTCCATCTTTGACGAGAAAAGTTGCATCAGACGGGCAAAGTTATCCTTTGCCAGCGCGTCCTCCGATCCTTCGTGGCGCAACAGGTTGATGTATTGCGAGGCTGCCGATTGCGCGCCACCGGCGGCGATGGCGCGCTGGAATGTGATTGGATGCACGCCGTTGGCAACGATCAGGTGGCTGACCAGATCGGGGCGGAACATCGCCAGCCCATAGGCCACCGCCGCCCCCCAGTCATGGCCCATCACGATCACCGGTTCGGGCCCGATCAACGCCGCCATGTCACCCACCAGCACCTGCAACTCATAGGCGTCGACGGCGTGCGGTGCATAGCTAGCCCCGTATCCCCGTTGATCCGGCGCGATACAGTGAAACGCGTCCGCCAGCCGCAGGGCCAGTGCGTTCAGCGCGCCGCCATATTCGGGAAACCCATGCAACATCAAAAGTTTGGGCAAGCCTTCGACGCCCCATTCGCGCACCGCAAAGCGGTGCCCGTTCAAATCGCGTTGCGACATCCGCATCATTCGCCCGCGGCTTTCGATTCAAACCGCAGACCCTTGGCCGTGCGTGCTGCAAACCCTGTCCAATAGGTGTGGTCCTCGCTCGGGCGGTCATTGTCATCAAGGGCAAACAGGCCATCTTCGGAATTCGGTGTCAGTTCAAGATAGGGGGCCATGTCCGCGTCGCCCTTCAGATGCAGGCCCATGAATGCCGTCGCAAAGTGTTGTGCGATGTTGTTCATGCGTGTCGTGTCCCAGACCGCGTCGGCGTAATGCTCGAACGGGGTGAAATCCAGCGTGTCTGACGGCAGCCAGCTTTCGGCGGGGGCGGGCATGGGTGCGGCGGCGTTGTGGTTTGCATGATCAAATGTCAGCAGGTGCCTCGGAGTCCCGATGGCGCGGTCAAAGATTTCCCGCATGGCCGCATAGACCGAAACATCATCGTCACTGCCCGCCATCATCATCAGTGGCACCCGAAGGCCGGCCAGCCCATCAGTGTCCCAAAATCCGGCATTGTTGCCCCAAGGCCCGATGGCGATCACCGCCTTGATTCGCAAATCCATCAGTGCCTCGTGGCTTTCTGATCCCGCCAGATGCTGTGCCAGCAACCCGTTCGGCACCCCCCAGCTGAATTCGGTTGACGCCTGCGTCACACCGGCGCCGCCAAGGATCAGCGCGCCATATCCGCCCATGGAATAGCCGATGATCCCGGTCGTGTCGGCATCCACGATATCGCCCAGCGGCCCCTCAAGCGCGGCCATGTAATCGACGACAAAGGCCTGATCCAGCGGGCGGTTCAGCAGGGTCGAGCCGAACGCACCCTGATCGGCATAGGTGCTGTCGGTGTGATCAATCGACACCGTCACATACCCCTTGGAGGCAAGGTTTTCGCCCAGATGGCTCATCAGATAGCGGTTGCCGGGATAGCCGTGGCTGATCACGATCAGCGGAAACCGCGCGCCGCTGGCCGGTATTGCATCGCGTGCAGCGCGTCCTGTCAGCGTGACCTCTGTCACCCCGTCGCGCAGATTTGCGGTATAGCTGCCGCCCTGCACCGTGCCCAGTTCCGCCGGGTACCACACTTCAAGCTTTAGCGGCCGATCATAGCGGGGCACATCCTTACCGGTCACGTTCAACACATCAATGCTGTCGGGAATGGTGGCGTTGAGGGTCTGAACCCCGATGGGAAATGTCCCGTAAGGGGCCAGCGCCGGTGCATCAGGGCGGATCCGGTCAATGGGGTTGGCCAGCACCGCGCCGGTGAGGGCCGCGACGGCAAAACTGGCCAGAGCCGGGAGTGTACGGGCAGTCATTGATCTTTCCTTCTCAGATTTTCCGCGCGGGTCAGTGTTGCGGAAAACTTCCCCAATTGCGGGAACATTGTGACAGAGCGGGGCAACGGATCAAGGTTTATCGCAATTGTTTCAAGGCTGCGATGCCCCTCTCGCCTTTGCCAATGTCAGGGTTGCTTCGCACGGGCCCGCTTCGTTACTCCGGAGGTATGTCGCGTTTTCGCAGTCATCTGCTGATTTTCGGCCTCTGCATCGCTCCGGTGGCAGCATTGGCGCATCCGCATGTGTTCATTGATACCACGCTGCGCGCAGCGGTGGACGCCGACGGAACCTTTACCGGTTTGGAAGTCGAATGGGCCTATGACGACTTTTATTCGTTGCTGATCTTTGCGGATATGGGGTTGGATACAGACGGTGACGGTCAGCTGAGCCCGGAAGAGGTGCAGCAACTCGAAGGGTTCGATCTGCAATGGATCGAGGGGTTCGAGGGCGACAGCTATGCCATTCAGGACGGCCAACCCGTCGCACTTGGTACCCCTGAATTTCGCGCTGCGAGAGTTGAGGGCGGGCGCATCATCACCACCCATTTCCGTGCGGCCCAGGCCCCTGCGGCCGGGCTTCAGATCAAGGCTTACGATCCCACTCTTTACACGGCCTACGCCCTCGTCGGGCAAGTAGAGGTAGACGGCCCCTGTACCACGATCATCGACCCGGCGGATCTGGATTCGGCTTACTCCAGGCTCGAAGAACTGCTTTTTGGCAACCCCGTGCCGGACGGCGACGGGATGGTCGAATTCCCCGCGGTTGGCGAATCCTTTGCCGATACGGTGACGCTGTCATGCGAACCTTAAGAGTTGGTGTGTTGCTGGCCGCTGTCGCGACTTTGCTGTGGCTGTTTGGCTTTGGCGGCATGGGCGATATCTCCCGACTGGCAAATGCGCAGCAACGCGAGGCGCAGAATGCTCTGGCGCAGGGATTGCGGGCGGTGCGAGCGGGCGAGGCGGGCGCATGGGCGACGCTTTTGGGGCTTTGCGCGGCCTATGGTTTTTTCCATGCGGCGGGTCCGGGGCATGGCAAGCTGGTGATCGGTGGCTATGGCGCGGCGGCCCGGGTGACGGCGTGGCGGTTGTCGGCACTGGCCGTGGTGTCATCGCTGGCGCAGGCTCTGGCGGCGATCCTGTTGGTGGCGGCAGGGGCCTTTGCACTGGGCTGGAGCCGCACGCAAATGACGGACGCTGCCGAAAAGGTACTTGCGCCAGCCAGTTTCATCGCCATTGCGCTGGTCGGGGTGTGGCTGGTGCTGCGCGGTGCGCGCCGCGCAACAAGCGCGGCGACGCATCCAGTCGATGAACACGGACTATGCCACAGGTGTGGCCACGCCCATGGCCCCAGCGTCGATCTGGCGGCCTCCGTCGCCTCGATGAGGGATGCGATTGCGATCGTCGCCTCCATCGCGATCCGTCCCTGTACGGGGGCCGTCTTCCTGCTCATCCTGTGCTTTGCGCTTGGTATCCCCTGGGCGGGCATCATAGGTGCGTTTGTGATGGGGCTTGGCACCGCCAGTGTGACAGTCCTGGTGGCGCTGGCGGCGGTGGGAACGCGGCGCTCGGCGCTGGCCGGGTTCAGCGGTGCAGGCGCAGTGCGCGCCATGGCCCTGATCGAAGTCGTGGCGGGCGGGTTGATTGCCCTTGTCGCCGCCACGCTGGCCCTGCCACTGCTCTGACGCGCGTCGCCGGGTCGAGGCACTACCGCATAGCCTGATACGCGGCGGCGCACGCTGTCGGGCTTTCCTTGATCAACGAGCAGGCGTAAGGAAAAGGCCATGGCCCTTTCGCACATGTCATATTCCGGTCACGCCCGCGCGGTGCTGGTCCTTGGTCTGCCCCTGGTTGGCGGGCACCTTGGCCAAACCGCCATCGGGATCACCGACACCGTCATGCTGGGCCGCTACGGCGTCGAAGAGCTGGCCGCGATGACGGCGGCGGGATCGCTGTTTTTCGTGCTGTTCCTGATGGGGTCCGGTTTTGCTTGGGCGGTGATGCCGATGGTGGCCTCTTATGACGCGGAAGGCGACGAAGTCGCCCTGCGACGCGCCACCCGCATGGGGCTGTGGCTCAGCACGGCCTTTGCCGTTGCGGTGATGCCGGTGATGATCTGGTCCGAGGCGCTTTTGCTGGGGCTTGGTCAGGGCGAACAGGTGGCGCGCGACGGGGCTGCGTACCTGCGCATCGCAGGATGGGGGATCATCCCCGCACTCATTGTGATGACCTTCAAAAGCTATCTTGCCGCGCTGGAACGCACGCAAATCGTGCTGTGGATGACGTTGGCGGCGGCGGTGGCCAACGGACTGGCGAACTATGCATTCATCTTCGGCAACTGGGGTGCGCCGGAACTGGGGATCAGGGGGGCCGCAATCGCGTCACTGGTGACGCAGGTGATTTCGTTGGTCGGGATCGTGGCCTATGCGCTCTGGGCACTGCCGAACCATGGCATCCTCGTCCGTCTCTGGCGCCCGGATTTCGAAATGCTGGGCCGGGTCTTTCGCCTGGGCTGGCCCATCGGGCTGACGTCGCTGAGCGAGGTTGGCCTTTTTGCGGCCTCTGCCATCATGATGGGATGGATCGGTACGGTGCCGCTGGCCGCCCACGGGATCGCGCTGCAAATGGCGTCTCTGACGTTCATGGTGCATCTGGGTTTGGGCAATGTGGCCACGATCCGGGCGGGCAACGCATATGGTCGGGGCGATATCGAGCACATGAAGCGCGGCGCGTGGATGGTGCTGGCGATGAGCATGGCCATGGCGCTGGCCGCCATCGTGCTGTTCGTGACGATCCCCGAAACACTGATCGCCATCTTTGTGGACAAGGAACAGGAGGCGCGCGACGAGGTTGTCGCCATTGGCGTCCTGCTGCTGGCATTGGCGGCGCTGTTCCAGTTGGTGGACGGCGCGCAGGTCGTGGCGCTGGGGTTGCTGCGCGGCGTTCAGGACGCCAGGGTGCCGATGGTGCTTGCGGCGATTTCCTACTGGGTTGTGGGCATGCCGGTTGCCTATGTGTTCGGATTTGTTCTGGACTGGGGCGGTGCCGGCGTCTGGCTGGGTCTGGTGTTTGGTCTCGCCTGTGCGGGCGTGGCCCTGATGGTGCGCTTTTGGGGCATCATTGTCCCGCGTCTGTCTCGGGGCGGCCCGGTCCCGGCGTCCTGAGACGGGGCCTGCCATTGAACGGTGGCCATGGCCCGTTCGAAAAAACCTGACCTGAACGGGTGCCACCTGACATCATGGTTTGAGCGCGTTCAGCGATGCGTGATGTATCAGGTGTTCCGGGACGTGCCGTTGTCTTTCGACATCAGCCTGTCCGCCTTCTTGCGCACAAGGACCGAGCGCAGATCGTGCATGGCAAGCAAAAGCGCGTCCGTGACATCGTCGAGCTGTGCGTTGCTGGCGCGCGATTGCGCCCATTGCGTTGTGAGGTTGAGGTAATCCACAGCCCGATGGATGTCGTCGATGTCGCGGTGGGCAAGCACGTCCGCGCGCTCGGTCATCCACGCCTTGATCCGCGCGATGTCCGCATCCGACAGCGTGCGGTCCCCGTGCGGTTTGATTTCGCCGTTGCGCATGTTGATCACGGCGATCTGATCCATTTCGATCCGGCGCTGGCGGTTTTCGGTGTCCACACGGAACACCGCCGCCCCGTTTTCGCGCACACGAAAGTAGTAGTCAGGTAGTTCGGTGCCCATCGCCCCCTCGCTTATGTCAGGCTCGCGCAAAAGCCCTGAATGCGGCTGCAGGCCTCTTTCAGCGCCTCGTCAGACGTAGCGTAACTGACCCGAAAGTTGGGCGATACCCCGAATGCCGCGCCAAACACGACCGCGACGCCCGTTTCCTCAAGCAACGCGGTGGCGAACGCTTCATCATCGACAATCATCGTGCCTGCGGCACTGGTCTTGCCGATCAGCCCCTTGATGGAGGGATAGACATAAAACGCACCCTCGGGCACCGGGCATTCCATGCCATCTATCGCGTTCAGCATCTCGACCACCAGATTGCGACGGCGCACGAATGTCTCGTTGTTGGGGGCCAGGAAATCCTGAGGCCCGTTCAGCGCCTCGACAGCCGCCCACTGGCTGATCGAACAGGGGTTGGATGTCGACTGTGACTGCACTTTGCGCATGGCGCGGATCAACTGTTCGGGCCCTGCGGCATAGCCGATGCGCCAGCCGGTCATGGCATAGGCCTTGGACACACCGTTCACCGTCAGGGTGCGGTCATACAGACCCGGCTCGACCTGGGCGGGGGTGCAGAACCTGAACCCGTCATAGGCGAGGTGTTCATACATATCATCCGTCATCACCCACACATGCGGGTGACGCATCAGCACATCTGTCAGCCCCTTCAGTTCGTCATGGCTGTAACCTGCGCCGGTTGGGTTGGAGGGCGAGTTGAAGATCAGCCACTTGGTCCTGGGCGTGATCGCGGCCTCGAGCTGGTCCGGGGTCATCTTGAAGGCGGATTCGATGCCGCAGGCCACCGTGACCGGCGTGCCGCCCGCCAGCAGTACCATGTCCGGGTAGCTGACCCAGTAGGGCGCGGGTACGATGACTTCGTCACCGGGATTGAGAGTGGCCATGAGCGCGTTATAGAGCACTTGCTTGCCACCCGTGCCCACGCTGACCTGCGCCGGAGTGTAGTCGAGTGCATTGTCACGCCTGAACTTGGCACAAATGGCCTGTTTCAGCTCTGGAATGCCGTCCACGGCGGTATATTTCGTCTTGCCCAGTGCGATTGCGACAACCGCAGCGTCCTTGATCGACTGGGGCGTGTCGAAGTCCGGCTCGCCGGCGCCAAGCCCGATCACATCGCGCCCCGCGGCCTTGAGTTCGGCGGCTTTTGTGGTCACCGCGATGGTGGGAGACGGTTTGACGCGGTCAAGCGTCGCGGAAAGGAATGTCATCTGGGCCCAAGCCTCGCTAATAAGGGTTCGCGACCCGTCATAGGCGCGCGACCCGGTGCGGGCAAGCGCCAGGCGCGCCGGATACGCCTCAGATAAGGAGAATGGTCATGGACGATGCACAGGACTGGTACGGCGCTGATGCCGCAACATTCGGCGACCGCGTTGCAGCCGCGCGTGAAGCGGCGGGGATGACGCAAAAGCAACTGGCCAAGCGGCTGGGGGTGCGGTTGCCGACGATGCGATCCTGGGAAGACGACCTGAGTGAGCCGCGCGCCAACCGGCTGTCGATCATGGCCGGGCTGCTCAATGTTTCGATGATGTGGCTGATCAACGGTGAAGGCGAAGGGCTGACCGGACCGGTTGAAACCAGCGGAACGATGACCGACGAAACCCGCAATATCCTGACAGAGCTGCGTGATTTGCGCGCCGATATGCTGCAACGCGCCGAACAGGTCGCGCGCCTTGAAAAGCGGCTGCGCGCCACACTCGAAGCGCCTGTCGATGAGTGAGGAGTCGCGCGTTCATCGCCTGAAGCGCCTGCACATGCGATCCATGCGGCGCGGGATCAAGGAAATGGACCTGATCCTTTCGGCCTATGCCGGGGCGAATCTGGACGGGATGGATGACGCCCGGCTGGATACGTTTGATGCGCTTTTGAACGAAAACGACCGGGATTTGATCCGCTGGATCACCGGGCAAGAGGCAGCGCCGGACGCGTTCGCGCCGCTTGTTTACGATATTTCACAGACCTTTCAGAGCAAAAAACCAAGCGATTTCGGCGTTTAACTGAATATTTCCGAATCACGGCCATCTTCTGATCCCGAGCAGACATGAGTCGGAGAACGCGGATGAGCATTCAGGATCCCATTGCCCGGTCCACAGGATTGGAAGACACCCCGCCGCGCAATGACGCGAGCTTTATGATCGGTTATCTTGAGGCGTTATCGCTGGTCGAACGGCTGCACCGGCTGCTGCTGGACGTGATCAAGGACGAATTCGAGCGTGTGGGCGTGCTGGAAATCAACGCAGTCCAAGCCTTGTTGCTGTTCAACATCGGCGACAACGAGGTGACCGCGGGCGAATTGAAAAGTCGCGGCTATTACCAGGGGTCGAACGTCAGCTACAACCTCAAGAAACTGGTGGAAATGGGCTATATGCACCACCAGCGCTGCGAGATTGACCGCCGTTCCGTCCGCGTCAAACTGACGGAAAAAGGGCGCAAGATCCGCGATGTCGTGGCTGAACTGTTCATGCGCCATGCCGACGGGTTGCAAGCCAAGGGCGTGCTTGGCCCCGAAGGAATTGTGGACATCACCGCGTCGTTGAAACGGATGGAGCGGTACTGGACCGACCAGATACGCTATATCTACTGACGGCGGACAGGGGCGGCGGCCATCGGCGGGGCCGCGCCAAGGATCAGCGTTTCAAGCTCCCTCTCAAGCTTGCGCGCCATGGCCTTCGCATAATCGTCGAACCCCAGAGCGGTTTCGACGAAACTGTCTGTTCCGACAATCACGTTGGCCTGAAAATAGGCAGACAACCCGGATATTTCCGCTTGTCTGATATCCCCCGAATTTGGCGCATCAGCACCTATTGCCAGCGCGTTGATTGTGATCTCTGTCGCCTCGACTTGTGGTTTGATGTCGATTGGCCGGGGGCCAAGGTTCGATTTGCCATCGCCTGACAGATCCAGCGTCAATTTCCAGCAATCCGCCCTTTGATTCAGGTACGCGACCCCTTCACGCATCGCCAGACCAAGCGCGGTGCCGGGCGTCGCATCGCGCCGTTCGAGACCGCGCAGGCGGCCAATAATGCCATTCAGAACCTGTGGCCCGGTAACGGCTGTCCACGGCAATACGACGGTTGAATCTTCGGGCCCGCTCCATTCGTAGACCAGCAGATTAACGGGTGCTTCGGGCATCGTCATCAGCGCCTGACGCACCCGCGCACTGTCCAGCGCGTCGGCCAGCCCGTCCATCTGCAAGCGGTATTCCCGCGCATCGACCGAACCGGAGACATCCAGCCCCAAAGCCAGCGCCTGACGGCAGGCCGCTTCAGCGCCGCCGCTCCAGACGCCAACCGCCAGTGCCAGCAACACTGCCCTCATCCTGCGTTCCGCTTGTCGATCAGGCCACCGATCACCGGCGGCGTCAGCTCGCGCTCCAATTTGCGCCGCATCGCTCTTTCATAGTCCTCGAACCCCTGCGCCACTTCCATGAAGGCGCCCGGCCCCCACAACACTTCGGTGCGATAAAACTCGATCAACTGCGTTCCCGAGGCAAACTCGGCCGCATTGACCACCAGCCCGTTCACCGTAACATCGGCAAAGTCGAATTCCCGGTAGGCCAGACGCGGCCCGAACCCTTCGTTGTTCTGCCCGTCCCCCGCCATGTCGATGGTCTGGGACGCACAGTTCGGCGCGCGGCGCAGCATCTCTGCGCCATAGCCAAGGGCATAGCCCATGGCGGTGGGAAACTCGTTATGGCTGCGCTTGCTGGCGGCAATGGTTTCGGCGGCCGTCAGCAAGGCGGCGGGGCTGTCGATCAGGATCCACTCCAGCACGACCTCCTGATTGTAGCGACCGGACCATTCGAACACCGCCAGCGCAACAGGCGCGTCCACGGCAAAGAACGCCGCCCGCACCTCGGGCGACGTCAGCGCGGCCACAAGACCGCCCCGCTGCAACCGATCTTCTGTTGCATCGACGGAGGATGACACATCCAGCGCCAACAACAGCGCCAAACGGCACGCCGCCGCCGGAGAGGCCGCGAAAAGCGCGACCAACAGGGCCAGCGCCCTTACCAATGGCCTGTGTTTTGCATGCTCGCCCAGGGCTCTGCCGGGGGCAGGTCGTCGCCTTCCTGCAGCAACTCGATCGAGATGTTGTCGGGGGATCGCACAAAGGCCATGTGCCCATCGCGCGGGGGACGGTTGATGGTCACGCCATTGTCCATCAGGCGCTGACACATCTCGTAGATGTTTTCGACCCGATAGGCGAGGTGCCCGAAATGGCGGCTGTCGCTGGGCAGGTCATCGTCCCCGTCCCAGTTATACGTCAACTCGACAGGGCATTCCGGCTGATCCGGAGGCGCCATGAAGATCAGCGAAAAGCGCCCCTTTTCGCTGTCCATGCGCCGGGTCTCTTCCAGCCCCAGAAGCTTGTAGAACGCCATCGAGGCATCCAGGTCCTTCACCCGGACCATGGTGTGCAGGTATTTGGTTGGCATCGGCACGTCTTTCCTTGTTGGGCAACTGTCGCAGCCAACCTAACACGTCGCGCGGGCAGGGCCAGCGCCTCTCAAAACTTTGATTGGATGCCGAGACTGATGGTCGTTTCGCTGATTTCAAACCGGTTCACGTTGGAAGACCGACGACCCGTGCGCAGTTGCACCGTAGGTGCAAAGCCGGCAAAATCGTAATCCGCAAAGAACAGCGATACATCGCCGTAGATCGACGTATCCTGCCGCCCGCCCGCAACAGTGCTGACCAGAACATAGGTGTCGTAGTCGGTGTAGCCGACCGTCAGACCCGTGGTGACCTGAACCGGGCCAAGTTGATTGGCAAAGGTATAGCGGGCTCTCAGGCTGGCCGTCTGGTAATCGGCGTTGACGATGTCACCCGACACATTCTGCACCGTAATCCCAAGGCTCAGCCGGTCGCCCCGCTTCAGCTTGCGACCGAAACTCGCGCCAAGTGTCAGCACGTCCGCATCCCGACTGGAGGACAGGGTGGAAAGCCGGCGCTCAACCGCGCCGCTCAGAGACACCCGGCTGTTGGGTGACATGCGCACATCGCGCTGCACATGCAGCTTTGCAAAGTCATAGCTTCGATCGCCGGCCGACCAGCTAGCCCCAAGCGCACCGCCCACCGTCATCGCGTTGCCCGGCGCGCCAAGAGCGAACTGGTGCTCTGCCCCCAGTTCCACATAGGTTGATGCAAAGTCGCTGTCGGTGACAGTGGGGGCGAGCCTTTGCGCTTCGCCCGAGAGGTCAACCCGACGTGTATAAAGGCGTGCGGTTGCCGTGGTGCGCGATGACTGATCCGCCCTCAACCGGTAACGCAGCCGTGCGTCAAACACAGCAACGGTGCCCGACAGGGCGCGCGAACTGCCCTGGAAAAAACCAAACGTCGGCACGCCGTTGATGATCTCAAGCACATTGTCGGTGCCGCTGTTGACGTTGTCGGACGGGGCAAGCGAGACATTGATGTTGAAACGCAGCGGGTTGGCAGCACGGGCGCGGGCATATTCGCGCGCCACCAGCTTGTCCTGACGCGGCGTGTCGGCATGTGCGGCGGCGATGCGCAGCCACGCCTGGGACATGGTGGGGCGATCCTGACGGGCAGCCACGCTGGCGGCCGTGCGGGCCGCGTTGAATTTTTGCACGTCTGTGTCGGAATAGCGATAGGACAGGCGCGCCGCCGCCCGCGCCAGGCGCGGATCGTTCAGTCGCAAATGGGCGGCCGCCAGCACCCCATAGGCATAGGGGTCTTTTTCGTCCGCCTCCAGCAGGCCCATGGCAATCTGACGGGCAAATTCGAATTCTCCGAGCTGAAGGGCGCGCCGTGCAACGACACGTGCCTGTTCAAGGGTCAGCGTGGCTTTGTCGCCCTTGCCTTGCGGGGCCGCCGCACCCGCCCAAAGTGCAAGTGCCACTGCCAGAAACGCGCGTTTCATGACAGATCAGGGTTGTTGCGAGTTGGTACAGATCGGGTCGGTGTTCCCTGCCACGCAAAGGTCCAGAACAAAGACGCCGTACTCCAGCTCATTCACAAAATCGTCGGTGAATTCAGAAAGCGTGACGCCACCCGCCATCGCATTGCCGCCGGGGCCGCCGATGACACCGGCAAAGTCTCCGATATCGTTGCCCACCGGATCGTTCGGTGTGCCCGTGTTGGTGTCGCGGGCGTCAAATTCAATATTGCCGCTGAACGTGCCGTCGCCGGTCAGTGTGCCCTCTACCAGAACCAGATCTGGCAAATCCGTGAGGCCGCTTGCAAAGACGCCCGTGCGGTCGTAAATCTCGCCCTCGACGGACAAATCGTTCAGATCCACGTTCACGAACATCAACCCACGGACATAGGCCGTCTGGTTGGGGGTACCCACATCGGGGTCCAGACCCGTCGTCGGGAACAGGTCGGTGATTGGGCCGACACCGTTGATGCCGCCGGCGTAGTTTCCGTAATATGTCACGTCGAACCGGCTGTCTGGCGTCGTCGGTGCCGAATATCCGCCCGTGCGCTCGAAAAACGCGCCGCCAAAGAATTTGTTGAACTGCCCGCCCGTCATCACAACGCCTGCCTGTACCCCTTCGCGACTGGCTACAAAGGCCGTCGCATGGCGGCCCAGCGGGTCGTTCTGGCCGGTGAAGGTCTCGTAACCGGCGGCAAATGTCGTCGGGATATAGCGGTATTCGTTGACCAGCGGCACACCATCCTGTGTCAGGCCCGTTACCGTCAGCGTGTTGTTGGTCGCGTTAAAGCTGATGCGCTCAAGGTCGTTGAGGATCAATGCGGGCACATCGCTTGATCCCGTACCCCCGCCGGGAGTCGTCGCACTTGTGAATGGGTTGCCATCCCCGCACGCCGCAACCCCAAGGGTGAGCGCAAACATTGCTGCTGTCCGTTTCATACCTGTCAAACCTTTTGCGGTTTATTTATCTGCCTCTTTGTGGCGAGACTCTGCCGCAATCGCCCAAAAGTCAACGAATTCTTGAGGCTATGGCGCAGACCTCAACCGCAACCGTTGCCAAAAGCGCACCCTCATATGGTGGTTCACGTATCGTCGTCCACCATATAGAGTGAACGCCTGACAGATTCTGTGGATAAAGGATGCGCATCATGCCGCTTGAGCCCGAACAGCTTGCCGAAATCGAAGCGCTGCGCGCCAACCCCAGCCCGACCTTGCGCGCCACGGCGCCGGGGATGGAGGCGCATCTTTACCATGCCCGCCCGGTTCTCGATCACGGCTTTGTCCGGGTCATCGACTATATGGGCGACGATGCGGCCATCTGTCAGGCGGCCCGGGTGTCTTATGGAAGAGGCACGAAATCTGTCCAGAACGATGCGGGACTGATCCGCTACCTGATGCGCCACTGGCACTCGACCCCGTTCGAGATGTGCGAGGTCAAGCTGCACGTCAAACTGCCCGTTTTCGTTGCGCGCCAGTGGATCCGCCACCGCACCGCCAACGTCAACGAATACTCGGCGCGTTATTCGATCCTGGATCGCGAATTCTACATCCCCGAACCCGACGCTCTGGCCGCACAATCGGTGGTCAACAATCAGGGGCGGGGGGCGACGCTCGAAGGGGCCGAGGCCGCGCGCGTCCTTGAAATCCTCAAGGCGGACAGCAACCGCGCCTATGACAACTACGAGGCGATGATCTCGGACGAGGGCCAGTCCGGTCTGGCCCGCGAGCTTGCCCGCATGAACCTGCCCGCCAACATCTACACGCAATGGTACTGGAAGGTGGATCTGCACAACCTCTTTCACTTCCTGCGCCTGCGCGCGGATGCCCACGCGCAATACGAAATCCGCGTCTATGCCGATGCCATCTGCCAGATGGTGAAGGACTGGGTGCCTGCGGCTTATGGGGCGTTCGAGGACTATCGGCTGGGGGGGGCGACGATGTCCGGCAAGGCGCTGGACTGCGTGCGGCGGATGCTGAAGGGCGAAGAGGTGACGCAGGAGACGTCGGGTATGAGCAAGGGGGAATGGCGGGAGTTTATGGGGGTTATTGATGGATTGGGTGACTGAGTTTCAAAGCGTTGAGAACATTATTCTTGCTTTCGCGTTCTTGAGTCCCGGCTTCTTACTTCTTTTTGGCCGAAGTCAGTTTTTGACTGGAAGAATTCGCTCGATTTCATCAGGTGTGTTCGAATACCTTATGGTCTCGTCAATTTACTATTCTGCGGCAGTGCCGATATTACTTTCTGTTCAATCGCCTATGTATTGGCATTATTTTGCACTCCTTTTCGCGATTCCCCTAGTCTTGGGGTTTGCAATTGGGTTCGCTACGCAAAAGGAGTGGTTTCGGAAAGCCGTCGTCAAACTTGGATTGAACCCTGTTCACAGTACACCCACAGCTTGGGATTATGCCTTTGGGGGGAAAAGTGGAAACTATTGGGTCGTAGTCAAACTTGTCTCGGGCGGTGTTTACTACGGTGTATGGGGCGCTAACTCCCTTGCGTCTTCCGATTTGTCGCGCCGTGATATATACATCGAAGATGTTCGGACTCGAGATTTCAAGCCAGTAGAGACAGATGATCGAAAACGCGGCGTCTGGATTTCCGATGTGGACATCAGATCAATTGAATTGATAAAGGACTGAAAGATGAGCGACAAACAAAAGAGTAAGTCAGTGTTTTTGGGCGAGGGGTACAAACCAAAAGTATCCATCGAGAGAGGGTATCAAAGCACTGGCAGTACGGCGCAAAACGGCTATCAACCATCCCAAACCCAACAAACAGCTTCGGGCCCTAACAATCCTCCAACCTCTGGGAGTGCTGAGTCTGCTAAGTCAGATTGATTTAGACATCAGAGTTGGTTCGCAACCAGCAGGGAATCAAGGCCGCAGGCCGCCGTGCCAGCGCCGTTCCGCCCCCCGGGACGGCGCTACGTCACCGCTAGCACGCCGTTGAACCAGATCACTGCCATAACACCCATAAATCGCTCAGAACCTAAGTCAAAAGCGCCCCCCCGCGGCCCGGCGCTGTCACGGCTTGCACCCAGCGCCGACCCCGGGGCTCCGCCCGTGATCCAATCAAACGATCCCCCGGATCGTTTGCCGCTGCGCGGACCGAGGATCATCCCACGCGGCTCGGCGCTGTCCCGGCTCCGAACAGAGCGTCAAATACCTACCCTCATGCCTCGCAGAAACAAAGCGCTCAGCCGTAGGCTGGTCGGTCATATCTGAAGAAATACTACGGCACGGTGATCGCCACCGCGCCCCACAACTTACAGCAGTTTCAAATCGCCCGCCATCTGCCGCCCGTCACGTCCTTCGAGCATCTCGAAGCCGACCTTCTGGTTGTCGGCAAGGCCCGTCAGACCCGACCGCTCAACCGCTGAAATATGTACAAAAACATCTTTTCCGCCGTCGTCAGGGGCGATAAATCCGTAGCCTTTTGTGGTGTTGAACCACTTCACGGTGCCAGTTGGCATGGTCCGTGCCTCCTTTTGCCTTGTCGTCAGTCCCGCCGGGGCGGGGTCATTTCATGCGTGCGACCAGAAAAGATATCTGGTTTGGACACGCACAAGTTAAGAAATCGCCTTTTGGCCTTGAAAATCAAGTGAGCAAGCGTGCAAAGCAGGTGCAATGCCGCTTAATTCAACGAAAATGTGAAGGTTGGTTTGGAAATATACGGTTTGAAAACCTGCGACACATGCCGCAAGGCGATCAAGACGATGCCTGCGGCCCGATTTGTCGATGTGCGCAGCGACGGTGTGCCGGATGACGTCATGCGGTCTGCGCAAGCGCAGTTTGGGGCCGCCCTGCTCAACACCCGCTCGACCACATGGCGCGGTTTGTCCGATGATGAACGGGCCAGGGCGCCCGAGGCGCTGCTTGCCGCCTATCCGGCGCTGATGAAGCGCCCCCTGATCGTCGATGGCTCCGATCTGCATCTTGGCTGGACCAGGGATGTGCAGGTCGCGCTTGGTCTCGCCTAGGCGCTGGCGCGTGGGGCCAGCGCGCGGTCAAACGATACCGGCCCCGCCCCCTTGAACACCAGCAGCAGCAACAGCAACACCCATAATGCGCGCTGATCCATGATCAGACTGTTTGGAGGCGCATCGAACCACGCCCCCAGCACCGTTCCGTCGCCCCATTTGTCATGCCCGCTGAGGTCCGTCAGCGATTGCACCACCACAAACCCGATCATCCCCAACGAGGCCAGCCGCGTCAGCAACCCGACAATGATCAACGCGGGCAGGACGAATTCCGCAAGTGTCGCCGCGGTCACCACCGCCCGATGATAGGTGCCCAGTTGTGTAACGTCGTAACCAATGTTTTCCATCAGCTTTGGAAAGATCTGCGCATAGGCGCCCAATGATGGCTGGAACACGCCAAACAGCCCGTCCCCCGCCTTGGTCAGGGCCGATACCCAGAAATACACCGCCAGAACCGCAGCAAACAGGAACCGGGCGAGAGTGGGCAGGATCCATTCAGCCCGCTCAAGCGGCATGAATATCGCGGCGTGCAGGCGGGTCAGCGCAATCATGGAATTTTTTCCTTTGGGCGGGTGAATTCGGCGATGGCGTCGTGCTGTATCAGCAGGCTCAGCAAAGGCGTCAGGTCAAAGTCAGGATCAATGGCACAGGCGCCCCCTTGGGCGTCGGCCAGCGTTTTGGCGGCGACGATCGACGTGACCCAGGCGGTCTGGGCTGCGTCAAGCGCGTGGGGCTCGGGGTCAAAGCCTGTGCGCATAATCAACGCCGATTGCCCGATGCCGCGGGGTTCGGGCGCGCCTTTGAGCGTGTTGAAGCGCCAGATATCAACGATTGGCCAGGTCGAGCGGATCAATGCGACCGGGGCCGCAAGCGTCAGGGTCGAGGCCATCAGAATGTCCGGCGACACCGTTGCAAGTTCAGCGGGGTCAAGAGCAGGCGTGTCGGCCGCGTGATAAGACTGGCGCATGGCCAGTTCGAGCCGCGCGACATCAGGAAGATAGGCGATGTGGGACAGGGAGGCGAAGTTTTCGAGAAACGCGGGCATTGCCGCGCCATAGTGCATCATAAGGGGTGTTTGGGGGGGATGCGCGCGGGCGAACAGACGGGCCAGGTGGTCAAAGTTCTGTGTGCCGAGCAGTTTGCGCAAGACGGGGAACGCGGTGCGCAGCGCCTCCATCAGCGCCACGATCACGTTGTTGCGGTAAACGTCAAAGCGTCTGGACGCCGGGTTTCCGCGTCCGTCGTTCAGGCCCTCCGGCGCAGGACTGTGCGGGTCCATCAGTGCCTTTCGGAACTGGCGTTGCGTGATGTGCATGACGCGCGTCATCCTGCGACCGGCACGCGCAAGGCTTGCGCGGCGCGTTCGGCCTCCTTGCGCAAGGTTGCCCAGTCGGGCACATCATTGTCCCATTCGACCAGAACCGGGGCCGGGCCTGTTGCGTTCAGCGCGTCATCCAGCAGGTCCCAGACCTGATCGGTGGCGCGGCATCCATGCGTGTCGATCAACAACGGCGCGCCGTGTTCGTCGGTGTCCTCGACATGGCCTCCGACATGAATTTCCCCAACAGCCGCAAGAGGATAGGCACCCAGATAGCTTTGCGGCGTGTAGCCAAGATTGGTAGCGGATATGAACAGGTTGTTCACATCCAGCAGCAGACCGCACCCGGTTCGGCGCACCAGTTCGGACAAAAAGTCGGTTTCGGCCCAGGTGCTTTCGTCAAAAGCCAGATAGCTGGACGGATTTTCGAGAAGCATCCGCCGCCCCAGTCCCTCCTGAACCTGGTCGATGTGGTCTGCCACGCAGGTCAGGGTGGCGTTTGAATAGGGCAGGGGCAGCAGGTCATCGAGAAACTCGGCCCCATGGGTCGACCATGCCAGATGTTCGGAAAAACTGCACGGGTCCAGCCAGTCGATGAGCACTTTCAAACGGGCAAGGTGGTCTGCGTCAAGCGCACCCTCGCCACCAATGGACAGGCCGACCCCGTGGACAGAGACGGCAAAGTCTTCGCGCAGCGCGTGCAGTTGTGCGTGGGGGCGTCCGCCGTCACCCATGTAGTTTTCAGCGTGTATTTCCAGCCATTCGACCGGTCCGGGTGCGGCGCGCAGGTCGGTGAAATGCTGTGCCTTGTATCCTACCCCCGGGGCGGCAGGCAGTTGGCGCGCATCCGTTGTTGCATCCGGCATGTCGCGGCCTTTCTGCTGTGTGGCTGATCCGCGCCAGGCGGGATCGGGTCGGGCGGCGTCATTGCGTCAGGATGTTCGCTTATGCGGGCAGGTCACGCTCCAGCTCTTCGAGCGACCCTTGTCGTGGCGTGCCGTCGGCCATGGCAGGCAACGCGATCTCGGTGCAGGTGCCTGCATCCACGAGCGTCCAAGCGTTGCCTTGAAAGTCGGTCACCGACGTGCCCGCACATGTCGTGCCGGGGCCTGCCGCGCAATCGTTTTCACCGGCCAGCGAAACACCATAGCATTTCTCCTTGCTGGCGGCATTTGCCGGCGTGGCGGACTGCGCGGCAAATGCAGCAGCGACTGCGCCCGCCACGGCGACGGATATCATTGGGTTGGACATTTTCAGACTCCCTTGTGACGATCACTGCGATGGAGTGGTACAGTATGGCTAACGCACTTTTGCATCACATTACCACTCACAGCGCCGTGTGTCACAGCGCTGTGAAAGGATGTCATGAAACAGGCATGTTTTTTCTGATCTTGCGTCAGCGCAGATCCGGCGGCGTGGCATCCTTTGCCAAGATCGCCACCACCGCATCCAGTGCCTGCACGCTGGTTTGCTTTTCGCCAAGACGTCGGACAGTCACGGTGCGTTCCGCGACCTCGCGCGCGCCGACGGCCAGGATCACCGGCACTTTGCCGACGGAATGCTCGCGCACTTTATAGTTGATCTTTTCATTGCGTATGTCGGCTTCGGCGCGAATGCCTGCGGCGCGCAGGGTTCCGACCACTTCGTTCACATAGTCATCTGCATCCGAGATGATCGAGGCCACCACGACCTGGCGCGGAGCGAGCCAGAAGGGCAGCTTGCCTGCATGTTCCTCGATCAGAATGCCGATAAAGCGTTCAAAGCTGCCAAGGGCCGCGCGGTGCAGCATGTAGGGCCGCTGTTTTGATCCGTCCGGCGCAATATAGGTCGCGCCCAGCCGCTCGGGCAGGTTCGGGTCCACCTGAAACGTGCCGCATTGCCAGACCCGGCCGATGGCGTCGGTCAGGTAAAAGTCCAGTTTGGGGCCATAAAACGCGCCATCTCCGGGCTCAAGTGTGAAATCGCGCCCGGTCGCCTTGATCGCCGCCTCCAGCGCCCCCTCGACATGGTCCCAGCTTTCGTCCGAGCCCACCCGGTTTTCGGGGCGGGTGGCGAACTTGATCTCAAATTCCGCAAAACCGAGGTCGGCATACACATCGGCGAGAAAGTTGATGAAGCGCGCACATTCCGCCTCGATCTGATCTTCGGTGCAGAAAATGTGCGCATCGTCTTGCGTAAATCCGCGCACCCGCATGATTCCGTGCAACGCGCCCGAGGGTTCATAGCGCGCGCAGGACCCGAACTCGGCCAGCCGCAAGGGCAGGTCGCGATAGGATTTAAGGCCCTGATTGAACACCTGCACATGGCAGGGGCAGTTCATCGGTTTGAGGGCGTTGATCGCCTTTTCCTTGGCATGTTCCTCTTCAACTTCGACGATGAACATGTGTTCCTGGTACTTTTCCCAATGGCCGGAGGCTTCCCACAACTTGCGCTCCACAACTTGCGGCGTGTTGATTTCCCGATACCCGCCTGCGCGTTGTTTGCGACGCATATAGTCTTGCAGGCCGGTATAGATGGTCCAGCCGTTGGGGTGCCAGAAGATCTGGCCGGGCGCCTCTTCCTGCATGTGAAACAGCTCCATCTCGCGACCCAGCTTGCGGTGGTCACGCTTGGCAGCCTCTTCCAGCATGTTGAGGTGGGCGCGAAGCTTTTCCTTGCCGGTAAAGGCCACGCCATAGATGCGTTGCAGCATGGCGCGGCTCGAATCCCCGCGCCAATAGGCCCCTGCAATCGACATCAGCTTGAACGCATCGCCGGGCACCTGCCCGGTATGTCGCAAATGCGGCCCCCGGCACAGGTCCTGCCAATCGCCATGCCAATACATGCGCAAAGGTTCGTCACCGGGGATGGAGTCGATCAGTTCGACCTTGTAGGGTTCGCCCCGGTCCTTGTAATACTGGATCGCCACGTCGCGGTCCCACACCTCGGTGCGCACGGGTTCGCGCTTGTTGATGACCTCCTTCATCTTTTTCTCGATGACGCCAAGGTCTTCGGGGGTGAACGGCTCGGCGCGATCAAAATCGTAATACCAGCCATCCTTGATGACGGGGCCGATGGTGACCTGGGTGTCAGGCCAGATTTCCTGAACTGCGCGGGCCATGATATGGGCAAGGTCATGGCGCACCAGCTCGTTCGCCTGTTCTTCGTCGGCCATGGTGTGGATGGCGATCCGGGCATCGGTTGCGATGGGCCATGCCAAATCCCAGTGTTGACCGTTCACGGTCGCACTGATGGCCTTTTTGCCAAGCGATTTCGAAATGCTTTCCGCGACTTCGGCAGCGGTGATGCCTGCATCAAAGTCACGTGCGTTGCCATCTGGAAAGGTAAGGGAGACTTGATTGGATTCTGGGGCCATATCGGCACTCCTCGTCAGTTTGGCGCCCACGGAACGCCCGGTTGCGGGTTATGTGTGGGGCGCCGTTTGGCAGGGCGAAGGGGCCTCGTCAAGGATGACTGGCGAAGGCGGGCGGGAAAGGGGTCTGGTGCGACCATTTGGTCGCGCTGTCCGGTACGCGATGGTGTGCGGGAAAAAGCGACTTTTCGAGCGCCGTTTGCGACGTTTTCGCTGGATGTTTTCGGAGCAACCGTTAAGTAAGGAGGCAGTCCACTTTCGGAAACTTCTGATCACAAGAGGAACACGCGGTGCCGAAATATAACACGACATTCGAATTGTCTGTCTCTGACATCGATCTGATCGAGGATGCGCTGCGGCGGAGCAAACTGGCCCAGACCCAGGCGGACCTGAAAGCCGGGAAATCTCAGGATGCAGCGCGATCCATCCACGAGCTTCTGGGCAAGCTGCACAATCAAAAGACGTTCTACCGTCCCGCCAAAGGACCCTATGTGGGGGGCTGAGCGATCGACGGCAGTCGTTTCGAGAATCGCATGCCCGTGGCCGGGTGCAGGGTAAACCCGCGCACCTGCTCTGAGGTGTCGGGATAGATGTAAACCGCCAGGAAGACGCCCCTGAACGCGCAAGTGGCGGTGGGTAATCCATCCGCGCCACATTCCCCGCGCGGTGCGGGAAAAGTCCGGTCATCGGAGTCGGAACGCCCCCCGATCCATTCCTGTTCCGCGTCGCGTGGCAGGCTTAGTCTTGGGTGACGCCATTTCGGCACTGGCTCTATCATCAACGCGCAACGGCACCTTTCGGGATGCTTTTTAGGGCTGATGCCATCGAGAATCCCCAAGTGTCAGGATGGACAGTGACGACCGCCCTGCGCATGATCGCGAAATACCAAACCGGGGGGCAGTGATGGCGGCGTGCGAATATCTTGAGACAGTGCATGGACGGCGGCTCGCCTATCATTACATCCCGGGCACGGCGCCGACTGTCGTGTTTCTGGGCGGTCTCAAATCCGACATGGAAGGCACCAAGGCGGTGCATCTGGAAGCGTGGTGCGCCGCACAGGGCCGCGCCTTTCTGCGCTTTGATTACTCCGGACACGGGGAAAGTTCGGGACGCTTTGAAGACGGGTGTATCGGCGATTGGGCGCAGGACACCGCCGCGGCATTGAACGCGCTGACCAGTGGGCCATTGGTTGTCGTTGGCAGTTCGATGGGCGGCTGGCAGGCGCTGCTGTATGGCCGCGCAAATCCTGACCGTGTGGCTGGCCTGGTGACAGTTGCGGCCGCCCCGGATTTTACCGAAGATGGCTATGCCGCTGCGTTCACAAAGGCGCAATGGGCCGCACTGGAACGCGACGGACACGTCGAGATGCCGTCCGATTACATGGAGCCCTATATCATCACCCGCCGCCTGATCGAGGACGGGCGGGACCAACTTGTCCTGCGCGCGCCCTTGTCCCTGCCGTTCCCCGTGCGCTGTCTGCAAGGCACGGCCGATACGGCCGTCAGCACCGAAACCGCCGTGCGATTGCTCACCCACGCTGACAGCCCCGATATGCGACTGCTGTTGATCAAGGACGCCGATCACCGATTCTCTGACGGGCCGTGTCTGGGCCTGATCGAGGCGGCGATCACTGAAATACTGGAGGCCGCGACATGACGGAGATGCCGAAAACGCTGGTTCAGAATATGGTTGCGCCGACAGGTGCCGCGCGACCGTCAGGCGTGTCGGGCAGGGTGCATCGGCCAATGGGGCAGTGATGGAACAACGCGTATCCCTGATCACGCTGGGCGCACGGGACATGACCGCGCTGGCCGCGTTTTACCAAGCTCTTGGTTGGCAGCCAGTGGCAAGCCCGGACGGGGTGGTGGCGTTCGATCTGATCGGGCAGACACTTGGCCTCTACCCGCTGGCACACCTTGCCGAAGAGATCGGATTGCCTGTCGCGAATCTGGGGCATGGTGCAATGACGCTGGCCCATAACGTGCGCGAACGGGCGGATGTTGCCCTGTTGCTGGCCCGGGCCGAAGCGGCGGGCGCGCGTGTGCTGAAAGCGGCAACTGATGTATTCTGGGGCGGGCATCATGGCTATTTCGCCGACCCGGAGGGGCACATCTGGGAAATTGCATGGAACCCGCACGCACCGCTTGACGCGGATGGCGCGTTTCAGTGGAACGGGGTCGGCTGATGCGGCGGCCCGCCAGCATGTGGAGCCTTGAAACCCTGGGCCGTGTGCGGTTGTCCAAACATTTCTACATGCGGGATTTCCTGTACTCGGAAATCGGAAATTTCCATGAAATAAGGAACATACCGCGCAATCCTGATCTGGCAATTGAACACGGGCGCATGCTGTGCACCCAGCTTCTGGACCCTCTGGAAGAGACGTTTGGACGGATCGCCATCCGTTCGGGATATCGCTCGCCCGAACTCAACCGGTATGGCAACGAGAACAGGCTGAACTGCGCACGCAATGACAACCCGCTGGAATGTCACATCTGGGATTGGGGCACGGGCGCGGCGGCCATTGCGGGAACGTCGCTGGCAATTCCGTGGTTCACGGAACGCTATGACGCGGGTCGGGACTGGCGGGATCTGGCGTGGTGGGTGCATGACCATCTGCCCTATTCGGCGATGTGGTTTTTCCCGAAACTGTGCGCTTTCAATCTCGATTGGCGCCCGGTTCCGCAGCGCCTGATCGGCAGCTACATCCCGCCCAGGGGGTTGCTGCTGCGTGCAGGCGATGCACCGCACGAATCGCTGAAGGACCGGCGCGAACGCTATGGCGATTTTCCGCCCTTCCGCGGGATTGCGTATCCCTGATATATGACAACATCTTGGGCTTGCCGAGCAGCACCAAGCAAGCCATTGTGAGCCCACAGACAAAAATGGTCGGCTGGGGATTGGGTAGATGATGAGGCTGTGGCATGGCTGAGCCGCTGGTTTTGCTTCCGGGAATGATGTGCGATGCGCGCCTGTTCGGTCCGCAAATCGCGGAGCTGTCGGCCGAGTTTTCCATCATGGTCTGCCCGGTGACCCGGGGCGAGCGCATCGAAGAGATTGCAAGCGGTTTGCTGGACGAATTGCCGGCGCGCTTTGCGCTTGCGGGTCTGTCGATGGGGGGCGTTGTGGCGATGGAACTTTTGCGCCGCGCACCCGACCGGATCACCCGTCTGGCGTTGATGGACACAAGTCCGCTGGCGGAAACGCCCCAGGCATCGACCGCCCGTGAACCTCAGATCGTCAAAGTGCGCACGGGGCGGTTGCAGGAATTGATGCGGGACGACATTCTGCCCACCTATCTTGGGCCGGGGGCCTTTGGCGCCGAAATCACCGAACTGATGCTGGACATGGCAGACGCCCTTGGGCCGGACGTTTTTGTGCGCCAGTCGCGTGCCTTGCAACGCCGCCGTGACCAGCAAGTCACCTTGCGCAAGTGCAAGGTACCGACCCTCGTGATGTGTGGACAATACGACGAACTGTGCCCGGTCAAGCGGCACACGTTCATGGCCGAACTGATCCCGGGAGCGGAGTTGCGCGTGCTGGACGGGGCGGGACATTTGCCAACCCTGGAAACACCGGCTGAAACGACGCTGGCGTTGCGCGACTGGATGCGGCAACCGCTGATCCTGCGTTAAAGGCGGTGCGCCGGGGCCTTTGAAAAGAGCGGCGAGCGCCTGATTCCATAGCGGTTTCGACAAAATCCCAAGCCACCTCACGCAGCCTGAATTAATAGCGTTAAGCGATCGGGTGTATCAGGTGTGCCCGGATGGGTTTTGGCCGGAACGGGCTGTGGCGGCGGCACGTTCCTTTTTGTTCAACACATAAATCTCGCTCACCGGTTCAAGCGTGACGGGATCAAAGAACGGAGTGGTCTTCCACGTGCCTCTGACACGCGCCGGAATGGCGTTGCGTGCCAGGGACAGAATGGCGTGCGCCAGTCCTTCGTGGTGGGATTTACCGCCCCCGTCCTGCACGTTGGCGCGGGTTTTGACCGGGCCCAGCGGCGCGGCGTCGGGCGTGCGGTCGGTAAAGAAGGCGGCAAAGGCCAGCTTGGGATTGCGAAGCGTGTTGAACAGCATCGCGCCGCAACAACGCGCGTGCCAACGCAACACACCTTTGGCAGACAGGGAAAACACCGCCAGTTGATCCTGCCCCTTGTCAAAGCGGATCCGGCTGGAGGTCGTCTGGTAGAGATACACCGGCACGTCTGCATCTGCATCTGCGCCGCAAGCAAAGGTGACGGCGGCGCGACAATCGCCGCAATAACAGTCAACGCGGTTGCCATTCCCGGGGCTGACCCCAAGCAAGAAGCCTCGTATTTCACCGCAATTACACGCAAATGGCAGATCGAGACCTGCCATCGCGGTCAGGCCGCTTTGTTCTTGTTGGCCGGTTTTTTCCCGGCCGTCTTGGGGGAATTGGCGTCGATGAATTCCAGCACCAGCGGCCGGATGTTGTTGCGCCAGCTTTTGCCCGCAAAGATGCCGTAATGCCCGGCACCTTCTTCGACATGGCTTGCCTTTTTGTCGTCCGGCAGGCCGGTGCACAGATCAAGGGCGGCGATGCACTGGCCGGGGGCCGAAATGTCATCATTGGTGCCTTCGACCGTCTTGACCGCCACTGTGGTGATCTTGCCGATGTCGACCTTTTTGCCAGCCACCGTGAACGCGTTCGTCGCGATTTCGCGGTTCTTGAAGATGCGGTCGACGGTGGACAGGTAAAATTCCGCCGTCATGTCCATCACGGCGAGGTATTCGTCGTAGAATTTGTTGTGCTTGTCGTGATCGCCGGCCTGGCCACGCGCAACGGCGCTGATCTGGTCCTGAAACGCCTTGGCGTGTTTTTCGCTGTTCATCGACACGAAAGAGGCCAGTTGCAGCAGGCCGGGATAGACCATGCGGCCCACGCCAGGATATTTGAACCCGACGCGTTGGATCATGGTTTCCTCAAGCTGGCCCATGGTGACGCGGCGGCCAAAATCGGTCACATCCGTCGCGTTCGCATCCGGGTCGATCGGCCCGCCGATCAGAGTCAGTGAACGCGGCTGCGCCTTGGGGTCTTCCTCGGCCAGATAGGCGGTGGCGGCCAGCGCCAGCGGTGCGGGCTGGCAAACGGCGATCACGTGCGTGTCGGGCCCCAGATGGCGCATGTAGTCGACAAGGTAGAGCGTGTAATCCTCGATATCGAACTTGCCGGCGCTGACGGGAATGTCGCGCGCGTTGTGCCAGTCTGTGATATAGACTTCGCAGTCGGGCAGCAGCGACATCACGGTCGAGCGCAGCAGCGTGGCGTAGTGGCCCGACATCGGCGCGACCAGCAGGACCTTGCGGTCGCGCGGCTTGCGGCCCGCGACATTGAAATGGATGAGATCGCCAAAGGGCGCGGGCACGACCACGTCGATGCTGACGAGGTGGTCCCTGACGTCCTCGCCGGTGACCGAAGGGATGCCCCAATCGGGTTTGACGACCATGCGCTGAAACGCGCGCTCGGTGACTTCACCCCATGCGCGCATCCATTCCATGCCGGGGTTGGGAACCATCGAAAATGCCGGATAGCTGCCGATGGCCTGCGCGGTTGCGCCGAGCCACTGGTTCGTGTTTCGCAGTGTTTCCATGAAATCGTAATTGACCATATAGCGCATTGCGCTCTCCTTGAAACATTGCTGGCGGGTGGGCATGTGACCCGCTGTGGACTGGTGTCGCTTTGTCCTTTGAAACATGCGACGATATATGGGCAACAGTGGGGCGGCCCCGTAATGCTGCATGTGCAAAGACTACGTGGAAGACGGTGATATGACAACCAAGTCAACAAAAGACACAACAAATGGTGTGGTCTCGGGCGAAAACCTCGACAAATTGAGCACAAATCTTAAGAAAGTTGAAGAACTCACCCAGCGGCTGACCCATGTCATGTCGCACCGCAGCATGCACAATGCGGCTCTGGATGCTCCGAATCAGGAATTGTTTACCAAGGCAGCGACTGCCTATTGGAGCGAGGCGTTGCGCGACCCTGCCAAGGTGCTGGAACATCAGTTGCAGTTCTGGTCCAAATCCGTGACCCATTTCGTCGAGGCCCAGCAGGCGCTGGCATCGGGCAAATTGCAGGCCCCCGCCGATCCGGGCCCCAAGGACCGTCGGTTTGCCAACCCGCTGTGGGACACGCACCCCTATTTCAACTTCGTCAAGCAGCAATACCTGATCAACGCCGCGGCGGTGGAACAGGCGATTGACAACGTCAGCGACATGGATTCGAAGGAACGCCAGCGGGTTGCCTATTTCAGCCGCCAGATCCTCGACATGATGTCGCCGACAAACTTTTTGGCGACCAACCCGGATGCGCTTGAAAAGGCGGTCGAGACCGAAGGCCAGTCCCTGGTGCAGGGGCTCGAAAACCTGATTTCCGATCTTGAGGCCAACAATGGCGAATTGATCGTCAAGCTGGCGGACGACAAGGCCTTTGAGTTGGGAGGCAACATCGCCACCACACCCGGCAAGGTCGTCTACCGCAACAAGATGATGGAGCTGATCCAGTACACGCCGACAACCGGAAAGGTGCACAAGACTCCGATCGTGCTGTTCCCGCCCTGGATCAACAAGTTCTATATTCTGGACCTCAAGGAACAGAACAGCATGGTCAAATGGCTGGTCGATCAGGGCCACACCCTGTTTGTCGTCAGCTGGGTCAACCCGGATGCCGCCTATGCCGGCGTCGGCCTCGAAGACTATGTCGTCGACGGCTATGTCACCGCGATCAACGAGGCCAAGACGATCACCGGCGAAAAACAGGTGAACGCGATCGGCTACTGCATTGCGGGCACCACCCTGTCACTGACGCTCAGCCTGTTGAAACAGCGCGGAGACAAGTCGATCAAGTCGGCCACCTTCTTTACCGCCCTTACGGATTTCGGCGATCAGGGTGAATTCGCCCCTTTCCTGACGGACGATTTCATTGACGGGATCGAGGCGGAGTGCGCACAGAAAGGTATCCTTCCTTCCGTGATCATGGCGCGCACGTTCACGTTCCTGCGCTCCAACGATCTGGTCTATCAGCCCGCGATCAAAAGCTACATGATGGGCCAGACACCACCCGCGTTCGATCTGCTGTACTGGAACGGTGACGGGGCCAACCTGCCTGCCAAGATGGCGATGCAGTATCTGCGGGGCCTGTGTCAGCGCAACGAATTGGCCGATGGCGGTTTCGATTTGCTGGATCATCATCTGACACTGGACGATGTCGACGTGCCGCTATGTGCCATCGCCTGCGAGACCGACCATATCGCTCCGTGGAAAGACAGCTATCGCGGCGTGCAACAGATGGGATCAAAGGACAAGACGTTCATCATGACCCAGTCGGGTCACATCGCGGGCATCGTCAATCCACCCAGCAAGAACAAGTACGGGCATTACACCAACACCGATCTCAGCCTCGACTATCAGGACTGGGCCAGGAGCGCGGAGTTCCACGAAGGGTCGTGGTGGCCGCGCTGGGGTGCATGGCTGAAAAAGCGGGCAGGCGCACAGGTCAAGGCGCGAATCCCGGGGTCTGAGTCGCACCCGGTCTTGTGTGATGCGCCAGGAACATACGTTGCCGTCAAGGCAAAACCCTGAGTTTGAGCGCTTTTTACCAATACTTTTCATGGGGTTAACTTTTTTGCTGCGCTGCAGCGAAAATACTTGAAATGCTGCGCCGCAGCATCTATATTCTGTTTCAGGAAATGAACCGTGGGCCCTCCCCCCACACTTGAAACCGAAGGACTGATAAAATGGCCAAGACACAAGACATGAGCGCGATGTTCAAAGACGTAATGGGATCTTTCCCCGTCGACACAGCATCCATGGAAGACGCATTCAAGACAGCGACATCGCTGAACGAAAAACTGAGCACAGTCGCCATCGACGCTGCTGAGAAATCGACAGAAATCTCGTCCAAGTGGACCAAGGAAACTCTGGCGAAAATGTCCGACATGGCAAAAGCCAAAGCCGATCCCGCCGACTATGCCAAAGCAATGACCGACTTCGCGTCGTCCTATGCCGAAGTCACAGCCGAGCACATGGCCGCCTTTGCTGAAGTTGCGAAAAAAGTCCAGATGGACACAGTCGAGCTGATGATGGCCGCTGGCAAAGACATGAGCGAAGACGCATCTGCCGCCGTGAAAAAAGCCACAGGCGACATGACAACTGCTGCCAAGAAAGCCGCTGCTGCCAAGTAAGCGCACAAGAGATATCGCGCCTGACCTCCTCCCTGAGACGGTGCGATGACTTTGGCGGGTCCCTTTGGGGCCCGCCTTTTTTTTGTTTGTCAGGTGGTCGGGTGGCGGGCCAGTGGGTCCGGCGCGCGGTTCGAACGTGCGGGACAATCGCCAGCGGGCGGCCCGTGGCGCAATACCGTGCGTTATTGCGCCAGGTGATGCATCGGTTACTTGGGGGCGAGGGCACCTCGCGATGACAGGTGTGGGTGCCTATTCTGCAACGCGGACGGGTGTGTTGGTTGAGGACTGATCCCTGGCTTCGGCCAGCAGCCAGTCCCGGAATGCGCGGATCAGAGGCTCATCGCGCCGCGTTGTTTCGGTCGCAATGGCGTAGATGGTAAAGGGAAGCGTCGTCGCCCCGAACAGGCGCACCAGACGTCCTTGTGCAACCGTCGGACCCACGACCGCCTCATAGGCCAGTGAAACGCCCAGGCTCGCTTCGGCGGCGGTGGAAGCGTATTCGCAATTTGGATAGATCGGATCGCCTTCGGACAGGTCGGCCACTACGCCGGCGGCGCGAAACCAGGCGGGCCACTGATCGTCAACTTCGTCCCGAAACAGGGTCAAACGCAGCAAATCGCGCGGGTGAGATATCGTTTCGCGTTCCAGCAATGCCGGCGAGGCGACCGGGTAACGCGCGGAATGTATGAAGGGCACTACATCGACGCCTTCTTCAGCATCGTCGCGCCACTTGATGACAACATCGGCATCGTTGGTCTGGAAATGCGTTGACGGCGCGCCCTCGGCGATGTGCAACCGGATTGCCTGCGCGTGCGCGAACCCTGCCAGACGCGGCACCAGCCAGCGCGCGGCAAACCCGGGTGTACACAGCACCCGCAAGGTCTGGTCATGTGCACCTGCGCGCGCCTTGCGCGTGCTGTTATCCAGATGGTCCAGCAACTGCGACAGGCGCCCCGCATAGTCGCGCCCAGTGCCGGTCAGACTGATCCGGTTGCCGTCGCGCCGAAAGAGCGCGGTTGCAAGATAGTCTTCAAGAGCGCGGATCTGGTGCGAGATTGCCGAGGGGCTCAGGCAAAGCTCGTCTGCGGCAGCCCTGAAGCCCAGGTGACGGGCCGCAGCCTCAAAGGCTTTCACGGCCGAGAACGGAGGGAGGCGGCGCTGCTTCAAAGGTGAATTTTCCTCATCGGATGATGAATTACCATCTTTTGCGCTCAAATGTACCTGTTGGCTAGGCTTCTGGCAAATCAACACAAGCCAGACGGAGGGAGCCATGCTCTTTGCCAAATGCACCACGGTTGCCGTGGTGGCCCAGCTTCTTGTTGCATTTTCGAGTGCTGCCGAAGCCGAACCCGGTTCCGTTCACGCCCGGTTGGTTGAGGATTTGCATCAATGGATCGACACTTCAACAGATCTTCCTGCGGCGGCTGCCCCTGCCACCATTGTATTCGTGGATGTGCAGGACGTGGCAGACCCAGGCGAGATAGCCACGATGATCGGCAGATCACCGCGCGGGCTTTATGACCCTGACACCGGCACCATTACGCTGGTGCGTCCCTGGAGCGCTGAAAACCCACAGGACGTGTCCATGCTGTTGCATGAACTCGTGCATCATCGTCAAAGCGGCAAGCACTATTATTGCGCAGCAGCCAAGGAGCACGCGGCCTACAATGCCCAGAAGGACTGGTTGGCCGAGCGGGACCTTTCCCTTGACGTCAACTGGATCGCGGTCGTTCTCGCCTCAAGCTGTGCGGCGCGCGATATCCACCCGGAAACAATAAGACCTGGCCGCGGGTAAAATTGCCGAGACTGCGCATTTCATCCCGAATGCGAACCCGCAACATCTCGCGTCGGGTGGTTGGCCTCGCGCAAGGGAGGTACGTTGGCGCCAGCGCTGTGATCTTACGTGCGGAAGCGTACGGGTTGGGCATCATGCGCACATGAGCCGGTTTGCAAGCGTGACCTTTCTTTTTATGCCGGGTACGCCTAAGCTGCGATGCAGCACGCACGCTCGGGGAGAACAAGCACGTGACGGACAAACCAGCACCATTGTTGATCAAGCGCTATGCCAGTCGGCGTCTTTATAACACCGAGACCAGCGATTACGTGACGCTGGAGGATATTTCGGGGTTCATCCGTGACGGCCGCGAAGTGCAGATTGTCGACCTCAAGACCGGGGACGACCTGACGCGCCAGTACCTGTTGCAGATCATTGCCGAACACGAAAGCCGGGGCGAGAGCGTGCTGCCGGTCGATGTGCTGAACGATCTGGTCCGCAGCTACATGGGGGGCGGGGTGTCGGTGGTGCCACAGTTCCTGCAGGCCTCGTTCGAAATGTTGCGCGATGGTCAAAGCAAGGTGATGAAGAATGTCACGGCGATCAATCCGATGGCCAAGATGCCGGGATTCGAATTGATGCAGGCCCAGCAGGAAGCCTTCATGAAGGCGATGACGGGCGCGGGGATGACCCCCGGCTGGACCGGCGGCGGCGCGGCAGGGTCCGAGACCGAGCCCAAAGAGGAAGAGGCCGAGGATCTCGCCACCATCAAGAAGCAGCTGGCCGAGTTGCAGGCGAAATTGTCGAAATTGTCCTAGATACGGCTCAGTGCATCCTGACCCCGGGCGCCTGTGACGGCTGTGCGGTGTTCGGGGCGCATGATCCAATCGAAATAGAGTTGACGCAGGGCCTGTGCCGTCGGCCCGGCGGCGCCGTTCGAATAGTGGCGCTCGTCCACCCGCGCCACCGGGATCACGCCACCGCCCGAGGAGGACAGGAACACTTCGTCCGCGTTCTGGAATTCCTCAAGGGGGAGCGGGCGGGTTTGCGTTTTCAGCCCGACCTCGGCGCACATTTCCAGCACTGTTTGGCGTGTGATTCCGTGCAGAACTCCGTGATCTGAAGTGACCACGGTGTCGCCGAAGACCGCAAAGACGTTGAACCCCGGCCCTTCGGTCACGTTGCCTGCGTGATCGAGCAGCAGCGTGGTTTCGAATCCCTTGTCCTTGGCCTCGAACAGGCCCGAGGTGAAGTCGCCCCAGTGGTAGTTCTTGACCCTCGGATTCACGCTGTCGGCGGGAATGCGGCGTACACATTTGGCGATCCAGACTGAAGTGCCCTTGGCGGCCGCCTCGGGTTTGACGATATGCACGTAAGGCACGCACCAGGCATAGAAGTGGTTGTTGCAGTCACGCGGATCGCGGCTGCCTGGCAGTGGGTTGCGGCCCCGCGCGGCGACCATGGCCACATAGGCATCCTGCAACCCGCTGGCCGCGACCATGGCATTGAGTGCCGCACAGACCGCGGCGCGATCCATGCCGATGTCAAAGCGGGCGGCCGTGAGCGAGGCGATGAACCGGGTGACGTAATCGTCGCGCCGAAAGAATGCGCCCTGCCAGACCGGCACCACGTCATAGGCGATATCGCTGTGCGTCAGTCCCCAGTCGGTGACCGGGATGGCGGCGTCCGCGATGGGAATGATCTGGCCGTCCATCCAGGCGGCGCCGTCTGCAAGCTGTGTCATGGGCCCAAGCGTAGCGTGTTGCGGGCTGCGGGGAAATGGGGGCGCTGCCCCCCGCCTGCGGCGTCCCCCGTGGTATTTTTCGTCAGAAGAAGCTGTTGGTCAGGCAGCCTGTGGCTTTGTCGCCGTGGCCACAGCCTCCAGCAGCACGTCCGCCGCTGTGTTCAGCATGTGCGTGGGCAGATGTACCGGCAGGCGCACGTCGCAGGCCCGCATCAGCATTTTGCGTGTGCGCGGCAATTCGGGCAGGTCGGGGATGAACTGCCAGTTCCAGAAGGCGCGCGCATTGTCGGCACTTGTTCCGAACACCTGCACCTTGACGCCGGCGGCCTCTGCTGCCGCGACAAAGGCGGCGACCTGTGCGTCATCCATGTCGATCAGGTTGAACTGGATGGAGTCCGGTGCGCGCACTTCGCCATCGAGGGGGGCGGGGACGTGAATGTGTTCACTTCTTTCAAGCCGCGTAGCGACATGGTCGTGGTTGCGCCGCCCGTCCGCGACCCGGCGCGCGAGCTGTGGCAGTTGCGGGCGGATGACAGCTGCAGACAGGTTGGACAGGCGCAGGTTGTAAAGCGGCACGCGGTTTTGGTGCGCGGCAAAGGCGTCCTGCAGGACGGGATGCTTTTTCCAGTTATGCTCGTATGCGCCGGACATGATGATAGCGCGCGCGATCAGGTCGGCGTCGTCGGTGATCATGATCCCGCCTTCGCCTGCGTTGATCATCTTGTAGGACTGGAAGGAAAAGCAGCCGATCTTGCCGATCGTCCCGATCCTGGCCCCGTTCCAGGTGGTGCCAAGCGAATGGGCCGCATCCTCGATCACCGGGATTTGGACGGCATCACACAGCGCCATGATCGCGTCCATGTCCGAGGTATGACCGCGCATGTGGCTGACGATCACCGCGCTGACCGATGGCAGCTTGGCCGCGAAATCATCCATGTCGATGCGGTAATTGTCACCGACTTCGCACAGCACCGGCAGGCAGTCGGCGTGCAAGACCGAAGAGGGCACAGCCGCAAACGTAAATCCGGGGATCAGCACCCGTGCATCGCGCGGCAGGTTCAGTGCCTTGAGCGACAGAAACAGCGCCGCAGAGCATGAAGAGACGGCCAGCGCAAATTTCGCCCCCATCAGTTCGGCAAATTCGGCCTCGAGCAAGGACACCGGTGCATCCGCCGTTGCGGTGTAGCGAAACAGATCCCCCGATGTCAGGAGGCGGTCGATGTCGCTGCGGGCTGATTGGGGGATGGCTTCGGCGCTGTGCATCTGTGGCAGAATCATATTTCACAATCCTTATTTACGGCTTTCATTTTCTTAAATCCGTTGGCCGAAAAAAGAAATGGCTTTGTGACACGACAAGCGGGTCATTGCCTTTTGTCGGAATGCTTTTGCAGCAGGGTTACAGACCGAGGCGATCGCGCAATGCGTACCATGTCATCGCCAGTGCCAGCAGAGGCGCACGCAGGCGCGGCCCACCCGGAAAGGGTCTGGGGGGGATCAAAGCCATGGTGTCAAATCCACTTGCCTGACCATCAATCGCGTCTGCCATCAGCTTGCCGGCATGCGTCGCCGTACCGACACCGTGGCCGGAATAGCCCGAAGCCGAAAGGATGTTGGGGGCAATACGGGCCAGATAGGGCAGGCGCGTCATCGTGATGGCAAGTGTGCCGCCCCAAGCATAGTCGATTGGAACGTCCCCAAGGTGGGGAAAGATTTGCACCATTTGCCTGCGCACAACGCCTGCAATGTCAGCCGGAAAACGGTAGCCATAGCTTTCCCCGCCCCCGAACAGCAGGCGCTTGTCATGCGACAGTCGGAAATAGTTCACCACAAAACGGCTGTCGGCCACCGCGATATCCTGCGTCAGAACACGTGCCGCATCCGCGCCCAGGGGGGCCGTGGCGGCGACGAAGTTGTTTATTGGCATGACATTGCGCGCAATCTGCCCGTCGAGACCGCCCAGATAACCGTTGCAAGCGAGGATCAGGTGGTCTGCCGTCACCGCGCCGCTGTCCGTCTGCACGGTAATCTGCGCGCCGCGCGTGACTGTCCTCACGGCACTGCTTTCATGCAGAACCGCCCCTGCGATTTCGGCCGCGCGCGCCAGTCCCAGCGCAAAGCGCAATGGATGAAGGTGACCCGCATCCGGGTTGATCAGCCCGCCCTTGTAGGCAGGCGAAGGGCACAGCGCGTGCAGCGCGTCTGCGTCCAGCGGCTCCATTTGATAGTCATAGTGTCGCGCCATATGGGCCGCATATGCGTGCAGGCGCTCAACCTCTGCGGCCGTTTCTGCGACATGGGCAAGCCCCGGGCGCAGAAAGCAGTCTATCTCATGGTCCCGCACCAGAGATTTGACAAGGCCCACAGCCTCTTGGCCCAATGCCCACAGATCGCGGGCACCGTCCATCCCCAGCATTTTTTCCAAGGAGGGCTGTTCGACCCGCTGACCCCACCCCAACTGCCCTCCATTGCGCCCGGATGCGCCAAAACCGGCGCGACGCGCCTCAAGAACAACCACCCCGTAACCGGCCTGCGCCATATGCAGCGCCGCCGAAAGGCCGGTATACCCGGCGCCGACCACACAGACGTCCGTGCGCACATCCCCGCGTAACGGCGCGCGGGGATCAGGAATGTCGGACGTTGCCGCATACCAGCTGTCAGGATAGGCTCCGGTCCGGTCGTTGGCATATAGGAGGTTCATGGACTTCTCTGATTTAAAAAATCCCCCCCGGAGGGCCGGGTTGCCATTCAGACATTCGTCAGCAAATGCTCGCGCTCCCAGGGGGAAATCACTTGCAGGAACTCGTCGTATTCCGCGCGTTTGACAATGGAATAGACGCGGGCAAATTCCGGTCCCAGCACCTCGTGCAACGGCGCACAGTCATCAAACAGATCAAGGGCCGAGCCCAGCACACGCGGAATATCGCCATCGCCCTCATAGGCATCGCCCTTGAATTGCGGCGAGGGGCGCTTTTCCTCCATCAATCCGAGATATCCGCAGGCCAGCGAGGCGGCGATGCCCAGATAAGGATTGCAATCCATGCCCGCGATCCGGTTTTCGACACGGCGGGCCTGCGGTTCTGACAGTGGCACGCGGATTCCGGTGGTGCGATTGTCGCGCCCCCAGGCAAGGTTGATCGGGGCCGCGTGATCCTTGACGTAGCGGCGATAGCTGTTGACATAGGGCGCCATCACCGCCAGCGCGGCCGGCATGTAGGTCTGCAATCCGGCGATGAAGTGAAAGAACGCGTCGGTGTCACCCCCCTGCGGGCCGACAAACATGTTCTTGCCGGTTTCCAGATCCAATATCGAGTGGTGTATGTGCATGGCACTGCCCGGCTCGTCCGCGATCGGTTTGGCCATGAAGGTGGCAAAACAGTTGTGGCGCAGCGCCGCCTCGCGGATCAGGCGTTTGAAATAGAACACTTCGTCCGCCAGCTTGACCGGGTTGCCGTGGCGCAGGTTGATTTCCAGCTGGCCCGCGCCGCCTTCCTGGGTGATCCCGTCAATCTCGAACCCCTGCGCTTCGGCAAAATCATAGATGTCGTCGATCACGGGCCCGAATTCGTCCACCGCTGTCATGGAATAGGCCTGCCGTGCTGCCGCAGGCCGCCCTGACCGGCCCGTCATCGGCTTGATCTCCTGCGCTGGATCGAGATTGCGCGCGATCAGGAAAAACTCCATCTCGGGTGCCACAACAGGTTTCCATCCCTGATCGTGATAAAGCTGTACAACCCGTTTCAGCACATTGCGCGGTGAAAAGGGCACGGGCCGGTCCTTGCGGTCGAAAGCGTCGTGAATCACCTGCAACGTCCAGTCCCCGGTCCAGGGTGCCGCCGTCGCCGTGCTCATGTCGGGGCGCAGGATCATGTCCTTTTCGATGAACCCGTCCTCGTCCGCGGCCTCGCCCCAGTCGCCGGTGATGGTCTGGTAAAAGATGCTGTCGGGCAGGTGAAAATAGTCCTGCTTGGCGAATTTTGTCGCCGGAACGGCCTTGCCCCGCGCGATCCCGGGCAGGTCGGAAATGATGCACTCCACCTCGTCCAGCCGCTTGCCTTCGAGATAGAGGCGCGCGGCATCGGGCAGGTCGCTCAGCATGGGTTCGCTCATGCGATCCTCTTTTCTTTGAAAAACAGGGCAAACATGTCGGCAAGCTCTGCGCTGTGTGTCGGAGTGTCGAGCGCGTCAAGCGCCGCCCGGCGGGTTGGTTCGGGCACCACGCCGGGTGCGCGGTGGTCAAGCAATCCGCTGAGATAGGTGCGGTCGATCTCGGGATGGGGCTGGATGGTAAATATCCGGTCGCCATAAAGCAGTGCCGCGTTTTCGCAGAACGCGGTGGACGAGACAACCTGCGCCCCTTTCGGGCGTTCGACCACCTGATCCTGATGCCAGGCGTTCAGCGTGACCTGCGCGCCGTTGATGTCATAATCCTGCGCCCCGACCGACCAGCCGCCGGCAAATTTCTCCACCCGCCCGCCAAGGGCCTGTGCGATGATCTGATGGCCGAAACAGACCCCGATCATCGGCAGGCCGGCGGCATGGATATCGCGGATCAGCGCCTCCAGCGGCGCGATCCAGGGCAGGTCTTCGTAGGCGCCGAATTTCGACCCGGTGATCAGCCAGCCCTCGGCGGCGTCCGCCCCGGTGGGAAAGACATTGTCGACCACGGCATAATTGTCGAATGTCAAACCCTGTCCGCCCAGAAAGCGGGCAAAGATTTCGGGATAATCGCCATTCTCGGGGATCAGGTCTTCGGCAACGTGTCCGGTCTGCAATATGCCGATTTTCATGGATCACCTGAGGATTTCGGAGTGAAGATAATGCGCCGCTCAGACCGTGTCGAGGTAGATTTCCGTTTGCTCCTCGACGCTGAGTTCCGCCATATCGCGCGCCTCCTGCCGCTTGGTCATGACAAAGTTGCGGATCAGCTCACGGTCAAAAATGCGTGCGGTCTGGGGGTCGGTTTCGAATGCGTCAATGGCCGCCTCCCAGGTCATCGGCACCGAGGGCAGGTCCTGCGCATAGGCGTTGCCGCTGATCGGGTCGGGTGGTGCGATGGCGTCTTCGATGCCGTTCATGGCCGCACCCAGCACGGCGGCGATGGACAGGTATGGGTTCACATCCCCGCCCGCCAGCCGGTGTTCGATGCGGCGTGCCACCGGCGGGCCTGACGGGATGCGGATGGCGGCGGTGCGGTTCTCATAGGCCCAGCCGATGCCCGTGGGCGCATGGGCACCGGGGACAAAGCGGGCATAGGAATTGGCGTGCGGCGCAAAGATCAGGGTCGAAGCGGACATGCCGTTCAGGCACCCGTTGACCGCATGGCGCAACATGTCGCTGCCCCTGGGCGATCCATCGTCAAAGACGTTGTTGCCCGCGCCGTCCAGAACGGAAAAATGCATATGCAAACCGTTGCCCGCATAATCCTCGTAAGGCTTGGCCATGAAGGACGCCGCAAAGCCATGCTTGCGCGCCATGCCCTTGACCAGCATCTTGAACAGCCACGCATCGTCAGCGGCCTTGAGCGCGTCGCTCTGATGCATCAGGTTGATCTCGAACTGGCCCAGCCCCGCCTCGGAAATCGAGGTGTCGGCAGGAATGTCCATCGCCTCGCAGGCGTCGTACAGCTCCGAGAAAAAGTCATCGAACTGATCCAGCGCGCGCAAGGACAGGATCTCGCCCGCCACACGGCGCTTGCCGGATCGCGGCGAGATCGGCACCCGCAACCGCTTGCCCGCATCGTCGATCAGAAAGAATTCAAGCTCTACCGCAACAACGGGCGTCAAACCCATGTCTTTGTAGCGTTTCTGGACGGCGGCAAGCGCGTGGCGAGGGTCGCCCATATAGGGGCGCCCATCTTCGTGAAACATCCAGATGGGCAGCAACCCGGACGGGTTTTCCAGCCATGGCATGGGCATGAAACCGCGTTCGGTCGGGGTCAGCACGCCGTCGCGGTCCCCGGACTCAAGCACCAGCGGACTTCCCTCGATATCTTCGCCCCAGATATCGAGGTTCAGCACCGACATCGGAAAACGCGTGCCATCCGTTGCCACCTTGTCGGCAAAACGCACCGGCATCCGCTTGCCCCGCGCCACGCCGTTGAGGTCCGAGGCCGCCACCCGGATGGTGCGGATATGGGGGTTTTCGATCAGCCACTCGTGCATTGGTCTTGTCTTCTCTTGTTAAAAATATCCTGCCCCACTTGCCCGGCAGGCGGCTATGCCGCCTTAAGGGAAGGGCCGGTTTCCGATGGCCTAGCGGATCAGATTGGGGCGCACGCGCAGCTTTTGCCGCGTGTTGGCAGGGAGATGGCGATTGAGGCGCGCATTTACCAGCCCGAACACGCCAATAACGACCAAAGTCAGCAAAATAAAATACATCGCCAGAATGGGATAGGGAATGAACGGGTTGAACGTCTTGTCCGCGAAGTAGCTGGCATAATACAGCGCATCGCCCCGTTGCTGCCAGGCCGGAAAGCCCGAAAAATAGACCAGCGTGGTGGCATGAAACAAAAAGATCGCCTCGTTCGTGTAGGCAGGCCAGGCCAGGCGCAGCATCGTGGGAAACACGACCCGGCGAAACCGGGACCAGCCTGACAGGCCATAGGCATCCGCGGCCTCGACCTCTCCTTTGGGAATCGACTGCAACGCGCCATGGAATATCTGCGCCGAATAGGCGGCGGTGTTGAGAAACAGCACGATCAGCGCGCCCAGCCATGCGGCGGTGAACGGGTCAAAGACCGGGTGTACCCCCTTGAGGCTGAGGAACAGGAAGTAGGCAAAGAAGAACTGGATGAACAGCGGCGAGCCGCGAAACAGGAAGATGAACCATTCCGCCGGTTTTCGCAGCCAGGGGTTGGGCAGACCTTTGGCCACGGCGATGGCTGTGGCCAGAAAAAATCCGGTGCACAGTGCCATGAAGCCGAAATAGACATTCCAGATCATGCCCGACCCGATCAGGGTGAACTGTTCGCAGAGCGTGAAATCCGAACGCGGCAACAGCCGCTCGCCAATGCCGACAGCGCGCAGGCCATAATCCCAAATGGTTTGAAGGCAACTCACACCGCCGCCCCCTTGCGCTGCGCTTCTCCGCCCGACGTGGCTTGCCCGTGCGTGAGGTGCGCCATGATGCGGGCCAGTATTTTTTCCGACCCCCAGGTCATGAACAGATAGAAAACCAGCAGCGCCAGGAAATACCACATGCGCCAGTCGCCATGCGGGTAATCGGTGAACCGCGCCGTCTTGGTGCCGCCCAGTTCACGCGCCCAGTACACCACATCCTCGATCCCGAGCAGGAACAACAGCGGCGTCGCCTTGATCAGCACTTGCCACAGGTTGGAAAGGCCGGGCAGGGCAAAGACCCACATCTGCGGCACCAGCACCCGCCAGAAGGTCTGGCGCGGGCTCATCCCGTAGGCTTCGGCCGTTTCAAGCTGCGCCTTGGGCACGGCGCGCATCGCACCAAAGATCACGTTGGCCGCAAAGGCCCCGAACACCAGCGCAAAGGTGATGACGGCAAGGCCGAATGCATAGGTCTGATGCACCACCTGCGGCGCGGTGCCCAGCGGCAGCTTGGCCTGCGGACAGACCAGAAAATCATTGCCCTGCCGGATCGCATCGGTCCAGTCCGGGCACAGCGCCTGATGGCGCAGCCATTCGAACCCCTGATCGAGCGCGATCACGAAGAACAGGAAAAAGGCGATGTCGGGCACACCGCGCACAACAGCGATATAACCCTTGCCCAGCCACGACAGCGGCAGAACGGACGAGCGCGCCGCCATCGCCCCGCCAAAGCCGAATGCCAGCGCCACAGGCGCGGTCACGGCCAGAATGCCGAGCACCTTCAGAAAGCTGTAATAAAAGGAAAAATGCACACCCGTCGTCAGATAGCACGACATCCACCACAAGGTGGCGAGCGTGTCGGGTTCAGTGCAATAGGAAAACATCTGCAAACAGCGGTAGGGCGGGGGTTACCCCGCCCGATGCCTTTGGATCAATATTGCGCCGTCTCTTCGCCGAACCACTTGACCAGCAGCGCATTCAGCGTGCCGTCCTCTTTCATCGAGGTGATGGCCGCATCGAACTTTTCCTTCAGTTCGGTGTCGGATTCACGCAGACCCATGCCGATGCCGCCGCCAAGAGGCACATCGGGGCCGACGAACATCAGATCACCACCCGATGCCTCGACCAGCGGCACGAGGTAGTCGAAGTCGGCAAAGACGGCATCCGCTTCGCCATTGCGCACGGCGGCGACGGTTTCTTCGGGTGTGGCGAATTCAACCAGTGTCGCGCCCCCTTCGGCGATGTAACCGGCCTGGATGGTGGCCGTTTGTGCCGCCACGACGCCACCTTCGAAATCCGCGCCCTCGGAGGCCGCCACATAGGCGGATGCGGTGGGCGGAAAGTAGTTCTGGGTAAAGTCGATGACTTCGTCACGCTCGTCCGTGATGCTCATGCCGGCCATGATCGTGTCGTAGTTGGAGGACACGAGGTTGGGAATGATGCTGTCCCAGTCGTTCTTGACCCACTCGCAGGTCAGTTCGGCGCGTGTGCACAATTCGTCGCCCAGATCGCGCTCGAACCCGTCGACCTCGCCGGCGTCGTTGATGAAGTTGTAGGGGGGGTAGGCACCCTCGGTGCCCATACGCACGACCGAATGGCTGTCGGCAAGGGCGAAAGTGGCGGTCATCGCGACCACGACTGTGCTGATAAGAATGGATTTCATGGTTTGGTTACTCCCGTTTTTTGTTTTGGTTTACGCGGCGTGGGTGGCCGAAAGGAACCCGCGCAGACGTTCTGATTTGGGCGCGCCGAACAACTCGTTGGGCGGTCCTTGTTCTTCGATCAGGCCCTGATGCAGAAACACGACGTGGTCGGACACATCGGCGGCCAGTTTCATGTCATGGGTGACGATCAGCATGGTGCGCCCTTCGCCCGCCAGATCCTTGATCACGCGAATGACTTCCTGTTCCAGTTCGGGGTCCAGCGCCGATGTCGGTTCGTCAAAAAGCAGTGCCTCGGGTTCCATGCACAGGGCGCGCGCGATGGCGGCGCGCTGTTGCTGCCCGCCCGAAAGCTGGGCGGGAAAGACATCGCATTTGTCACCGATGCCGACCTTGTCAAGATATCCGCGCGCGGCCTTTTCCACTTCGCCCGGATCGCGGCGCAGCACGGTCACGGGCGCCTCCATCACGTTTTGCAGGATGGTCATGTGGGCCCACAGGTTGAACTGCTGAAACACCATCGACAGGTTCGTGCGGATGCGCAGCACCTGCTTGGGGTCCGAGGGGCGGCGGCTGTGCGCGCTGCCCTTCCAGATCACCGGTTCGCCTTTGAACAGCATCTCGCCCTGCTGGCTGTCTTCCAGCAGGTTGCAGCACCGCAGCAACGTGGATTTGCCCGAGCCAGACGAGCCGATCAACGACACCACGTCACCCCGATTTGCCGCGATATCCACGCCCTTCAGAACCTCCAGCGCGCCGTAGGCCTTGTGGAGATTGCGGATTTCGATGACGGGCTGATCTGACAAAGGTGCGCTTTCGTTGGACAATCAGGCGGTATAAGGGCGCAAAACCGGGGTCATGTCCACGGCCAATTGATCGCAAGCGCGATGGAATTGCCCAATTTGACGCCAGGTGAGGTGAAATTGATCAGGGTGTTTGCGGGATGGGGATGGCGCAATAGGTGGATTGCGGAATTTGCACCAGTCCCTTGAGCATCAGGATGTCGCGATCGTCGCGTGGCAGCGCATCCATGGCGCGGGCCACCCCTTGCGCGATCTGCTTTGGGTTCTGGACCGGGTGTGTGATCAGGGGCAGGCCGGGGGTCGGATCGGTGCGCGCGAACGCCTCAAGCCCGGCAATAACCTGCGGGTGGCCCTGGTCCCACATCTGAAAGGTGATGGCGTCAATGGCGGCGTATTCCGCGTGACCTTCCAATACCGCGTGGGCGGATGCCAGATGCGCGCCGGTTTGCATGGTCTTGCCGGGGCGCAGACCCAGATTGGCCAGATGCGCAACCGGGGCGGCCCAGCCCGATTGCGACAGCGGTTCATTGAACGCCATGGTCCCTGTGCGGGCAAGATCGCGGAGCGAGCGGCGATCATCGCGGCGGCGGATAATATGGCTGAAGTAATGGCCCGGCGGACATCCGGGCAGCCCGTAATCGGGCGTGCCGACAAGGCGGACCTGATGAGAAAGGCGCGCCCGGAACGGCAGGCCGCAGGTCTGGGCCAGCAACAACCGGTCCGACTGCCAGACCGGCCACGGATCCGCGGTGCGTGTCAGGTGTTCGGGGCCCTTACCCAGTGCGTCCCTGATTGCGGACCAGAACCTGTCATAGGCGGCTGCGGCATGTGGCATGTCGTACATGCCCAGAAATGCAATCACCGTGACACGCGTTGCCTTGCGCGGGCGCTGTCGAGGTCCGAAATGCCCAAAAGGTTGGTAACAAGGCGCAAAAGCGCGTCTTCTTCCTGTGCGCGTTGGCCGTCGGCCAGCACGACCTTCCACAGGGCCTCGATCACGCCCAGACGTTCCTCATAGGCCACGGCATCCTTGATGGCGCGGGTAAAGCGCACCGTGTCGGGGGCCTCGGCCTCCATCGCTTCGGCTTCGATCCGCAGGGAATTGGCGTCGGAAGAGGAAAGCGCATAGCGATCCTGCGTGATCTGATCAATCAGCCGCTTTTCATCGCCGGAGTAGTCGTGATCCGATCGTGCCACACGCACCAGAAGTGCAGTCAGGGCGAGACGTGCATCCGCGTCCCTGATCGGGGCGGGGTCGGATTGGATCAATCGGTTGAGAAGGTCCTGAAACATGAAGTGCATATAGGCCGGTGCATTTGATTAGCCAAGCGCACGCGATTTAATGCTTGCACTGTCTTCGGGGGTGATGCCGATCGCCGCTTCGATCTGGTGCAGCGTCGTTTCCTCGATTTCGGCATGTGCGCCGTCGGCCAGCACCACCTGCCACATCGCCAGTGCCAGATTGAAGCGATCGTCGTAAGGCACTGTTTCCCTGAGAATTTCGCCGAATTCAGGGGTGCCGGGTGCGTCGCGTTCCAACGCTTCGCAGGTGGCGCGCAGCTTTGCGGCTTCGATGGGTTTGAGAGAGAACGTGTGGGACAGAACCCGGTCGATGGCGCCCACTTCGGCGGCTTGATAGTCGCGGTCCGCCATGGCGATGCGCACCAGCAACGCCCCCAGTGCCAGTTGCGGCGTCGGTTCGGGCAGGGGCGGCTTTTCCTTTGGCCGCTTGGGAAACAGGCGTTCGAACATGGGCAGGGCCCCTAGCTGAGTGCGTCGAAACGAGTTTTCAATGTTGCGGCCTCTGCCGCAAGACCAAAGGGCGGGCGGATCACAAAGAGGCCCGAGCCGATCATGCCGTGACCCGGCCGCGCGGGGGCAAAGCGCACCTCGTGACGCAAGGCGTACTGGTGGTTATTTTCAAGCAATTTCAGCATATTGTAATGGGTATTTGATGTAAGTATCGGATACCACAGCACGATGATGCCCACATTCCATGCGCGCGCGTATTTCTTGATCTGCCCGGGAATGGTGTCGTAGTCGTCCTTGATCTCGTAACTGGGGTCGATCAGCATGAGGCCCCGGCGCGGGGTCGGCGGCAGCATCGAATGGGCCATGGCAAAGCCGTCGGTGCGCCAGCATTTCGCGGTTGGCAGCGCCAGTTCCAGGTTCAGATGTTCGACCGGATGCAGCTCGGCCAGCGTGATCGTGTCCGTGTCGCGCAACGTCTGCACGGCGATCAGGGGCGAGCCGGGATAGGCGTTTTTTCCATGTGTTTCAGTGGTTTGCCGCAGGGAACGGATATAGGGGTGGTCGGGTGCATACCACGCCTTTGCGCGTGCGATCCCCTGTGCGGCCTCACCGGTCTTGATCGCCTCGTCGGCGTTCAGATCATAAAGCGCGCGGCCTGCATGGGTCTCGATATAGCTGAGCGGTTTGTCCTTGCGGGTGAGGTAGGCAAGCATCCACGCCAGCAGGGAATGCTTGTGCACGTCCGCGAGGTTTCCGGCGTGGTAGATGTGTTGATAGCTGAGCATGGGGGTGGGTGTAGCGGATTGCGGCGCGCGCGCAACGGTTAACGCGGCGGTTGGGGCGACGGGGTGCGAATCGGGGTTAACGCCTGTGTTTCAAGGGGAAACGGGGATGCACAGGGCGTACACAGGCTGTGCACCATCTGTGCACCGCTTGTGCACGGGCGGCGTGGTTAACGCTGCGTGCGGTCGGGTTTGTTACTATTTGATAAACAGGTACGCCGTTACACGCCCTCGTCGAATTTGTGGGTCACCACAACTTCGCTGGGTTTTGTGGGTTCGGGTTTCTTTTTCTTGCGCGTGCGCGTCCACAGCCAACCGATGACCGCGACGAGTGTACCCCCGATGCCCGCGATGGCCGCGTTGAGGGTCGTCAGTTCCTTGGCGTATTCCAGAATCTTCTGCATCAACGTCACCTCTACCGTGATCCGTTCGGTAAAGGTGGTGATACGGATTGGCGGCAAATTCTCCTCATCGCGTTGAATGATGGCGTTCAAGTTGACGGTGAACACCTGGTCCCTGCCTGCAGACTTTGGTTTGATGGTCCAGACCCATTTGGCAGGCTGGAACGGCAAGACAGTCTGACGCTGCGGGCCGGGCGGATGCACATCAAAGCCGAGCCCGGAGATTTCAGCCTCCATCTGGAGGGCATATTGCACGTCTTCGACCACTTGTGTTGCGCCGGGCAGGGCGTCCGACAGGCCAAGGCTCTCGGCGACCTCGCGGGTTGACGCACCTTCGGCAACCGGCGCACGTGGGGCCGTGGCGGGGGACAGTACCAGTTCGACTGAGGTTGCCTGACCCAGTTGCATGGTTTCGGGGCGGTTGAAGGCAATGTCGGCCGACTTGAGCTGGGATGCCATCAGGTCGACCACGGGGTCGAGCGGTGCAGGGGATGGGAGGGTTAAGCTGGCTCGCGCTTGTGGTCTGTCTGGCAGTTCCATCGACAGAGCGCCAATAGTGGTGCCACGATCCGCAAGAGCGGCGATGATATCATTATCGATGGCTGGCAGTTCCGTCGACAGCGCGCCAATAGTGCTATCATCCGCGAAAGTGGTGATAATATCATTATCGATGGCAAGCGCCAGCGCAAGGTCAGGTTCAGGCAACGATGGCATCATGGGTGGCCCCATCAATAAGCGGATGACGGCTAACCGATCCGGCGGATCTTGCAGCCCGTTAAATGCCATGGTTGTCCCGGGCGCAGCGGCTCGCGGGTTTTTCAGATAGGCGTCCAGCGCCTGAATCGTCCACACACCAGGCAAGTCCAAGAGGGCCGCAGAATAGGCATAGCCCGGGGCGGATGCGATATCTTTTCCGACGATCTTGTGCAGGGACGGCCCGACGCCGTGTACACCCGGTTCCAGCACATGACAGGCCGCGCATTTGCGAAACACGCGGTCAGTGGCATTTGTGTCTGCCATGTTCGCGATCATTGCCAGCCTCCGGAGTGCCTCAACATCCGTCAGTTCATTTTCGGCTGTGGCGTTGGCCGGGTCGCCCGTTTCGATTGGATAGGCCTGCTCCGCACTCGCGTCACGTTCCGCCTCGGTCATGTAAATATTCTGAGCGATGAACAGTGTCACAAATAGGAGCAGCAGCATCCCAATCAGTGCCGCCGCTCCTTTGAAAAAGCTACGTCGCATGGTTTTTGCTCCGCGGGTAATTCCGCAGATGCAGGCTAGCCCCAAACAGGTAAGAAGTTAAGAGTTAGATAAATCGCGGTTCTATTTCAGGTGGTGGCGCGCAGTTCCGCAACGCCCAGAAAATGCAGGCGATTGGTGCGTTTGGATGTCGGGCCGGGTCGTTCGTGTTTCGTGCATGGCAGGTGGGCCAAGTCCGGTGTCGAGGTCACACCAGCCGCGACACCTCTTTGGCGGCTTTGACAAAGCTTTCAAACAAGGGGTGCGGGGCGAAGGGTTTGGATTTCAGTTCGGGGTGGAACTGCACGCCGATGAACCACGGGTGATCCGGCCATTCCACGATTTCGGGCAGGCGGCCATCCGGCGACATGCCTGAAAACTTCAGCCCCGCCTTTTCCAACTTGTCGCGGTACTTGATGTCGACCTCGTAGCGGTGGCGGTGGCGTTCGTCGATCTGCGTCGTGCCGTAGGCGTCGGCCACGCGCGTCCCGGCAGTCAGCACTGCGTCATAGGCCCCGAGCCGCATGGTGCCGCCCTTGTCGTCGCCCACGCGGCGTTCGACCTTGTGATTGCCCTGTACCCATTCCTTGAGGTGATAGACCACGGGTTCGAAACGCTTTTTTCCCGCCTCGTGGTCGAATTCCTCGGACCCGGCGGTGGCCAGCCCCGCGACATTGCGCGCCGCATCAACCACCGCCGAATTCGGGATGCTGGAAACCGTTTGTGACGAATGAAACGCCACACGCGCTGGCGTCCACGGCGTTCCGATCCCTTGCATCGCGTTCCATTTGGTCCACCAGGGCTGGCATCGTTTCTGCAAAACGACTGCCGCCCGGTTCTCCGATCAGGATGGTTCAGGCGTTTTCTTGCAGGAAAAGCCAATGGTGGACCTGAGCGGAGAAGATTTAAACCTTCTTTTTCAAGTTCTTGAAGATTGGGAAACCCATCTCGCACAATATGATCTTGATGATCTGAGGTGCGGCGATGAGCACAACAGACAATGATTTCAATCCCGTAGCCCGAAAGAAGGCAAAGAAGAAACCTGCGCCGTTTTCGTTGCGTCTGACTTTCGAAGAACGCACCCGCCTTGAAGAGCTTGCAGGTGACGAGCCCTTGGGCAGCTATATCAAGCGTAAAGTATTCGATGGTCATGGTGCATCGCACAAACGAGCTCGTTCAAAGGTCAGACGGCCCGTCAAAGACGATACCAGCTTAGCAAAGTTGTTGGCCTTGCTGGGAAGCTCACGCATAGCCAACAATCTCAACCAACTCGCAAAGGCTGTGAATATCGGCTCCTTACCCGTCGTGGCCGAAACCGAGAAAGACATTCGTAATGCCTGCGCGGATGTTGCTGCGATGCGGAAGGAACTGCTGCGTGCACTTGGACAGCGCACCGATTTGGGGGCGTCATGATCCTGAAAGGGTCTCAGCGCGGCGGTGCTAAGCAGCTCGGGCTTCATCTTTTGAAGACCGCCGAGAACGAGCATGTCGAAATCCACGATGTCAGGGGCTTCATGACCGATGATATCGTCGGTGCGCTGCGGGAGGCTGAAGCCGTTTCAAAAGGCACGAAGTGCAGGCAGTTTCTGTTTTCGGTCTCGCTCAATCCGCCTGAGACAGAATCCGTCCGCGTTGAGACGTTCGAGCAAGCCATCGCAGCGATTGAAGAAAGGCATGGCCTGACCGATCAACCCCGCGTTGTTGTCTTTCATGAGAAGGAAGGGCGGCGGCACTGTCACGCCGTGTGGAGCCGCATTGATGCGGAGACAATGACAGCCAAGCCGCTACCATTCTTCAAGAACAAACTGATGGAGGTTTCAAAACAGCTCTATATTGAGCATGGCTGGCAAATGCCAAAGGGCCTTGCCAACGCGAAGGACCGCGACCCCCGGAATTTCAGCTTGGCAGAATGGCAGCAGGCCAAGCGGGCCGGGCGGCACGCTGGCGAGCTCAAGGGCGATGTCCAAGAAGCATGGGCTATCTCAGATAGCCGCAAGAGCTTTTCGCATGCACTGGAAGAGCGTGGGCTATTCCTCGCGCGTGGAGACAGGCGCGGTCATGTTGCTGTGACGTTTGAGGGCGAAGTGATCTCAATCCCACGCGCTGTTGGCAAAAAATCCAAAGAAATTGCAGAGCGCCTTGGTAAGCCAAAAGAACTAAGCAGCGTTGAAGAAACGCGTCAGCGCATTGCTAAAGACATCATGCCAAAACTAGCATCACATGTGTCAAAAGCGCGGTCCTTGGGTCAATTTTCTTCTCGGGAGACCGCTTGCGGCGGCAAGATGATTGACCCACAGCCCTTGGGCGTCACCGGATTTGATGAAAGCTGGAGGAACAGGTTCCAAGCATGCCAAGGCATGCGGAGATAGATGCGGCGGCACATTTGCCGCCTCAAGCAGACGCGCAAGGGATTGAAGCCGGAGGGCCGAGACATCAGGCTCGGTTCACGAAAGCCCGGCCCGTCAGGGGTGCGCCCCGATACGGGTGTTTTTGGGTATGGTTTTGGATATCTGCACCCAGAGATTGCTATTTTGGATATTTATGGGTATATTTATGGGTATGAGTTTCAACATCGACACCATTAAGATTACGCCCCAAATCCTTGCAATCATCGCCGAGATTGATGAGTTCAAGGGCGCATGGAAAGCACTTGGCACACTTGCGCCAGAGCGCCTCTCTGCCTTGCGCCGTGTGGCCACGATTGAAAGTATCGGCTCTTCAACACGGATCGAGGGCAGCAAGCTTTCCGATAGTGAAGTCGATAGGCTGCTCTCCAGTATCGAGATACAACAATTTGAGACGCGGGACGAACAAGAGGTCGCAGGCTACGCCGAAGCAATTGAAACAGTCTTTGCCAGTGCGGATGCCATCACGCTATCTGAGAACCACATCAAACAGCTTCACCGTGACCTTCTGCGCCATTCCGCAAAAGACGAGCGGCACCGTGGCGAATACAAGACAGGCAATAATCATGTGAGTGCCTTTGATGCCGACGGCAAAGAAATCGGTGTGGTGTTCGAGACAGCCACGCCCTTCGACACCCCCCGATTGATGGCTGAACTAATAGAATGGACAAACGCAACGTTGGAGCAAAAAACCCTGCACCCGCTGTTAGTCGCAGCGATCTTCACGGTTGTCTTCTTGGAAATTCATCCATTTCAGGATGGTAATGGTCGTCTCTCTCGTATTCTGACCACGTTGATCCTGATCCGCAGCGGCTATGAATATGTGCCCTACAGTTCGCTTGAAAGCGTAATTGAACAAAATAAAGAAGGCTACTACCTCGCCCTCAGACGCACCCAAGGTACGATCAGAGCCGACGCTCCTGATTGGCAACCCTGGCTCACCTTTTTCCTTCATGCCTTGCAACAACAAAAGGCGCGGCTGGAAATCAAGATGAACCGCGAAAAGCTGTTGATGTCGCAACTACCGCCACTCAGCGTTGAAATCGTTGATCTGATCAAGAAACATGGCCAGCTTAAGATTGCACAGATTGTCGAATTGACAGGTGCTAACCGCAACACCGTGAAGAAACATTTGAGCGACCTGGTTACAGCAAATCACTTGGCCAAACATGGTGTCGGCAAAGGAACTGTCTACCTAATGAGTTAGCGTTGGCGAACTGCGAATTGATACTCGGGATGTAATTTGCTGATGTCACGCAAGGCCGCATGGACGCAGCATGACAAGCAGTGGCACCCCCACAGACGTCACTTTGTTCTCATTGGGTCATTGGCACAAGCTGGGCACCGTGAGGACGGTGACACACGTTTCTTAGGTATTGCAATTGTCAGGTCAGAATGGACCTGTCACGGAATTGTTCCGCTCCTTTGACTTGGTAATTTGCCACAAAGGAGAACAACAATGGCATCGAGATCCACACCCGAATTCCGCGCTGAAGCGGTTCGCATCGCACTGACCAGCGG